>Ga0209512_1000290_pt1 | contig 94406 bp, 60 predicted proteins | sample frozenSSSSmetaG_FD_184142 | JGI IMG/M metagenome (GOLD analysis project Ga0209512, IMG submission 184142) | Glacier valley bacterial and archeal communities from Borup Fiord, Nunavut, Canada, to study Microbial Dark Matter (Phase II) -... | ecosystem: Environmental > Aquatic > Freshwater > Ice >...
AAAATACTGGAAAATATTAATCCTATTGCTGGTTGGAAGCAAATTATGGCACAATTTATTATTATTTTTGAACAACGATGGAATATCAATTAATTATCCTTTCTGACACAGTTTATTGAATAGACCCCTTAAGAAAGCTACTTTACTACTTAAGAAACCCACTTTACAACATTTGAAAGCTTACTTTCCCGCGGCAGAAAACACCCAAAATCTCTTTGCCTTTATCCCATCTTTAACGTAAGCTATCAAGCACATCCTTACATTTAAAACCCTGTAATATAAAACGTCATGAATATTCGCACATTTGTAATAAATGTGTGCAAAAGCAGTACGAAAGAAATTAAAAAGATATTTTATTTCAAGAAATGCGTATAAAATGTTTTAAACTATTAGCAAAGACCTCAAAAAAGCGTTACTTTTGTGCTACTGTTGTTATCAGGTAAATAAAATATCTCAATTTTATGATGAAACCAATCATTCCTCCGGTTGAAAAAGAAACTTTAAAAAGGGAACTTACTGCCGATTTATTTCTTCGACCAACCAATAAAGCCCACAATGAAATTTACGTATTAACAGCCCATCAGGCACCTAATGTTATGCGTGAAATTGGTCGCCTTCGTGAACTTTCTTTTCGGGCAGGCGGTGGTGGTACCGGCGATGAGATAGATACCGACGAATATGATTATATGGAAAAGCCATATTATCAGCTTATTGTATGGGATCCGGTGGGCGAAGAAATCATTGGTGGCTATCGTTATCTGCCCGGTTCAGAAGTCGGGTTTTATGAAAACGGACAACCACGCTTCGTGATGACCCACCTGTTTCACTTCAGCAGTAAGTTTATCAAGGATTATTTACCCTATACCATTGAGTTGGGCCGGGCTTTTGTACAACCCGATTATCAGACCTCCAAAATGGGAACCAAAAGTCTTTTTGCCCTCGATAATTTGTGGGATGGATTGGGTGCTTTGATGCATACAGTAAAAGATTCACGCTATTTTATCGGGAAAGTAACCATTTACAATGATTATCCAACTACTGCCCGTGAATTAATCTATGAATATATGTATCGCTATTTCCCCGATCCGGATATACTGATACGTCCGCTGGTCCCCGTGCTTGTAAGTGAAAGCAGCCGGAAAATGGCTAAAGAAATATTTATTGAAAAAGATTCATCGCATAACTACAAAGTACTCCAGAAAGCCATTCGTGCCGATGGGGAAACGATTCCCTCCATGTTTAATGCATATATCGGACTTACAGATACCATGCGTGTCTTTGGTTCTATTTTTGATCGCGATTTTGGGGCTGTATACGAAACCGGTATCATGATTACCATGGACGATTTGCTCGAAACAAAAAAGATGCGCTATGTAGTTCCTTATATCGAGTATGCGAAAAAAGTATTGGAAGAACGCAAAATTGCACATAAAGCTGCCAAAGAACTGAAACTGGCTGAGAAAAAAGCAAGGCTCGCCAGTCAGAATCATACAGTGGAATAGTTAAACTGAAATATACTGATTTACAGAGCGGAATAGAGTACAACTATAGTACTTTACTCCGCTCTGTTTTGTTCCATAAAGGCTTGTCAATAGTTTATCATCAAATCCTGATTCCAGTCTTGTAACTAATTAGAGATTGCTGAAAAAGGAATAAATTGCTGTTATTCACTAATGTTCTGTTGGTGAAATTATTTAGTGCAAAGAAAAACATAATAAAACCTCAAAACTCATGCAAAATCAGTTTAATAAATTCCCCTTTAGGGGATAAATATCAATAGAAAAACGGGTAACATTTTAAGGATTCCCCGTAGGGGATAGACCTAATTCGATATTTGTTAATTCGCTACGGGAAAGTTATTTAGGCTGTTTTTTTTCTATTGTGATTGATTCCCTACGTGAAAAAGCACAAAACTTATCATTGAGTTTTTAAGCAAGCCTTATTTAGCCAGCAACACTTTTTCCTTCTTCAAAAATCCATTCTTCCCGTAAATGCTCAGGATATACATCCCGTTTGGCAGATCCTTTAAATCAATTTGTTGGGTATAAAAACCACCCATAGAAACCCCGGCAATATTACTTACTTCAGTTTTGAAAACTTCATCTCCCATCATATTTAAAATGCCTCTGGTGGGATTCGGATAGATGGAAACATTATCCTTATTCACGGTGTCAGGTAAAGTGTTTAAAACAGCCTGTTTCCCAAAAGCGGGACTACCGGCTTCAACCCATGCGGTATAAATCAATTCAGCCAGCGAATGGGAACTGTCGTGTAAAAGCCGGGTTGTAAAGTGAGTTTTACTCCACAGTGTCTGATAATAAAGTGCCGAATAATTATTCCCGGCCAGGTTAGTCGCGTAAGTATCTGCTGCCAGCACGCTGTCGACATAACCATGGCTGTTATAAATATAGTCGAAAATATATTTGTTTACATTGCTGACAAAATGTACTGAATCGCCGCCGTAATTGGTAATGGGGCTGAGATAATAGTCCAGCATTTCGCTTTCGTAGCGTGAATGAATGCCGCCTTGGCCCGTTTCTCTTCCATCGTAATTCACCGTGAGGTGCAATGGCATATGTCCGTCGCCAACATAATGACCGAGATCGGAAGCGTGCAACATGGCTTTATGCCATCTGGCTTGTTTGAAAGCCAGTTTCAGGGAGTCGTACATATTCAGGGTTGCCCACGGCAGGGTTCCGTTTGACTTCATAAAGTATGCACCGTGAATACTGACTATCGAATCGTAAGTAGAAGCAATACGCCCGGTTGTATTAAATTCAGCGAAGTTTTCTATATCCAGGTAATGCTTTGGACCCTCGGTTGGATCTGAGCCTTTACGGTAATCGGCATCCGAACCGTGTTGGTTCAACGAGTCAGCCCATACCCGAAAGGCTGTCATGGACGCGGGAAAGGATTCCGGGCATTTGGTGTTGATGGCATAATGACCTTTATATCCCCAGCTAACCAGGATAAAACTCAGCAGAATAAGGGAAATGACCGGGTAAATTCTTTTAACCATGTTATTTTTATTTTTGTGGGTAGTGTTGCTTCAAACATTCATGCAATGCTTTAAATAAAACATGCATAAAAATACAGGATGACAAAGATAAACAAAATAGGCAAACGCACAAAAGGGTGACTTGTATTTATTAATAAACCTGAGAAGACACTGCAGGAGAAGTGAAATTAATACGTCAAAATCATATCTCCTGATTCAGAAAGGATTAATTTGTAATTTGTTTATTCTGAAGGAAAGAAGATTTATTTTTATTCATCAGGAAATTAAACTACAAATGCTAACTTTACAAATTCACATTGCGCCTGACCTCCCCTAACCCCTCCAAGGAGGGGCAAAAGATTGCATAAGCTATATTTTTATCTAAAAGTTCATTTAATGTACAGCGTCAATTTTTTATATAATTTTCAATACTCACTCTCATCCCCCTCCTTGGAGGGGTTAGGGGAGGTCGTGATAAATCTTTTATAATTTTACATTTGATTTTTAGTTACACAGAATTAACATTAGTATATCAAATCCTTATTCCCTGATTGATTCAGAAAGGATTAATTTGTAATTTGTTTATTCTGAAGGAAAGAAGATTTATTTTTATCCATCAGGATATTAAACTACAAAGTTTTAAATTAAAAAAAGGGATGTCTATTTAAATCAGACATCCCTTTTTCCAATATTAAAACGATAAGTTGCTTGCTTATAGTTTTATTACTTTCCGTAAATAAGATCTGCTATCAGTGGTTGTAACCCTGACAAAATAAAATCCCGGATTCAGATTACTCATATTGAATTTATAACGTTCAGCATGAGTATCAGCAAGATCGGTTGAAAGAATTACACCTACCGAATTGATCAGTTCAACTTTTACATTGCCATTAAGCCCTGCAATATTTACAAAACAAAACTCTTTTACGAAATTAGGATAAACCTGCACGGTTGCTCCGGCTATATCTTCAATGCCATTGGCCAGATCGATGGATATGATTCCTTCGTTGATACGGGTTGTATTCCACTTCAATCCTTCACCAGGCAGGGCAGGAGCGATGGAATCAAACTGTCCACCTACGGTTGCAGCCGATAAAATGGTGTAGCTGTTGCCCGCCTGGTAAGCTACTCCCAGGTTTATCATCTCGAGTGTACCTTTCAGAATAACTGTTCCGGCAATTGCCAGTTTATCATTCGTAGTTCCCGATACTTGAATAGACGTTTTCGAACCGGATTGCATGACCAGATTGTTGGCAAAAGTCAGGGTTCCAATCGAATTATTCCCCGGCATTAAGTTAGCACCCGAATTCAGCATAACACCACCGCCAATAATTCCGGTTCCGGCTAATGTCGCTGTATTATTTACACTTACAGTTCCGGCCCCGGTAGCACTTCCGGTTGTATTACTAACAATCACTTTTCCGCCATTGATGGTAAATGGGGAAGTCATTACGCTTGCACCGGTTAATGTCCAGTTACCTGTTCCAAGTTTGGTAACAGTAGCACCTACGTTAAATATCCCGAAAAAAGAAGCATCCCGGTTATCGCTACCTATTTGCCAGATTCCGGCACCTACGGTTGAACCGGCTATTCCCGATAGTGATCCTATTTTTACGGTAGTAGATGAACTCGTACCACTTGCACCGGTAGTAGCATATGCACCCATATCAACCACATTTGACAGATGGATATTGGCTAATGGAAAACCTGTTGCGTTGGCTGTGATACGGAAAGTTCCACTGCCTCCATTGACTACAATTAATTTCCCGGTGAAATTAGTACCACCGGCTACCAGATCGGCACGCACATACGGCACATTAAAATATAAAATTCCTGCTCCGCTAATACTGCCATTAATAACACATCTTCCCGATGTAACCAAAGTACCGGTATGATTCAGTGGTACTGTGATATTCCAGTTTGGTTTTTGATTATAATCACCGGTGTTGTAATACATCAAGAGCCTTCCTCCGTTTTCGAAAGTCAAAGGTCCTGCTCCCAGGCCAATAGTATTCATGGCCAAAGTGGAGAGTCCTACTGTTCCACCTGAGATAACTGTTCCTCCGGAATAGGTATTAGCTACATTACCCGAGATATTTAATTGTCCGGGACCGCTTTTAACCAGTTTCCCTGATCCGGTCAGCATACCTGTAAATGTAACCACGCCGTTGGATTTAGGAATATTTATCGTGTCGTTCCCGGTCAGTGTTAGCGCTCTGTTGGTGTTTGTTGAAACTGCATTTACAATCAATCTGGAATTGTTTAAAACAAAATTAGAAGCAGCTACAGATGCAGCACCCAGTGATCCTTTCGATCCGGCGTCACTTAATGCAGCTACCTGCACCACCGCATTTGAAATTTCAACTTTTCCTGTGAATGAGTTGTTTACAGTCTGTATGTCGAGCAAACCACGACCTGTTTTCACGAAGTCACCTGATCCTGAAATTCCGCCGGTTCCTTTTAAGATGATTGTTGTTTTATTGTTGTTAAACTCTGTTTTTGAGGTGGATAAATTATCGGTAAGATTTACCGTGTTTATTTTAGCCGAATCATTAAACTGAACCGAATCGTTATTTACAAAATAGGTTGGATTCGATTTCAGATCGAAATTTTCAGAAACATAATTCCAGTCGCCATCCTCATTGCCGGTCCAAACCACTGACGAAGTGGCGCGAACTGCACTCACAACAAGTTTTAATGTATTATCCTCGATGACCAGCGACATCGGTAAGCCGCTAATGCCATCAATGGCAAAATTATCCACTGTTCCGGTAAATGTACCTGTCCAGTTAATTAAAGAAAATGTACCTGAAGGTAAAGTTCCGGCCAGCGTCTTTATGATCACCTTGTTTACTCCGGCAACAGTCAGATTTCCCCTGATTTCAAGCGAATCGTTTTTTCGGGCAGCCGAAGGTAAAATGTCCAGTTCAACATTAACTTTGCCATTCATAATTACATCGCTGTTGATGATCATCTTTCCAAGCTTATCGGCAGCCAGACCATTTCCCGGAGAAAGACGTCCTCCTTCAATATTTAAACCCGGATTTAACGTGATACCTCCATTTAAAATACTATTTCCACTCAGGGTTCCTTTCGCGCGTATATCTACAGGACTTGCCATAGAACCGTTCACAACCAGTGTTCCTTCTGAAATGAAAGTTTTTCCGGTGTAAGTATGATTTCCGTTTAATGTAAAAATACCATTCTGGGATTTCAGCAACTCCATAGTACCTGTTAGCTTTCCGGATCCCGACAATATATAGTCTTTACCTTTTGGATTCATTGCCAGCAGTTTTGACGGAGCCAGATCGGCATTCAGCTGAATAGCAGCCGTGTTGTTCCCTGAAATGTCAAACATAACATCATCTCCATCGGCAAATGCCAAGGCCGTTTTTTCGTCATCCGATACAAAATTAGTGGAAGTCTTATCGAATGCAGTTCCATTTTTCCAGGTCAGTTTTGCTGTTAAAACCGGTGGGACAGGAGGGGTCGGCATTTTAAACCCAAGATAAAAATCGGGGAAAGCAGATTGATAATAACCTTTGGTTGTAGCCTGCATACGATAGGCCGGATTTTGCATCAGGCAATATATGCGTTTGCTGGTCGGGTAATCGGTAGAGAATCCAACAAAACCGGGGCAGGTTTCGCTGACACCATCGGTAGCAACACCTTTTTTTGTCAGTACTACTTCTTCACGCCAGTCACCCGTAATATCTCCGAAGAAAGCAGGGCGAACGCCATAAGAAGATCTCACGGCCCAGTTCGTCATTTTGGCAAATTCTATCAATCTGCTACCGAATGAATGCGAATTAATATCGAATTTACGAACGTCTGCATTGAAACCATTCCCATCGGCCGACGATAAGTCTTCCCGGTCTAATTCACCATCCCACCAGACACCTTCGTGTGGAAATGGAGTCCCTCCTTCATAAATTGTATTTCCCTTGGCATCATAAATATTGGCCATGGTTGAATAAAATTCATAACCTAAATGTGTAGAATCAACATCCATACATTCACCACGACCCACATCACCAACAGCCGATAAAAATTTCTTGGTTATGGCAGTTCCGGTTGATGAATCATACAACAGCATTCCCAACATCGCATTTTGTTGAATGGCAAATGTTTCTAAACCCGGACGCTCCGGATCAATATCGCCAACCCTGAAGCGGTCGCCATGTGTAATGTGCGCATTAAAAGCTACTGTTCCGTCATATTTAATTCCGTACCCAATATCCAGCAACTCGTCGCGTCCATCCAAATCCACATCAGCTACCCGTATGCCATGACCTTCGGCTGCATCGAGATAATTACGTTCCCAGTTATATTTATTTACCCATTGACCTGATTCGTTGTACCCCCAGGCCGAGGCATAATAGAAATGGAACTGGCTGGTTTCTCTTGTTTTATAGATAAATCCAACACTTGGATGTTTTCCATCAAGGTACACAATAGCCATATGTCCGTTCAGGTTATAATACCCTTCACCCATAAAATTGGCTTTATTGGTGCGTGTGTAATTCGATGGATAATTCATTTCAATACTGTTTTTTTCTTTACCGGTTAATCCATCGATAACCGTAATATATTGAGGTGCGTTTTTCACCGACTGTGTTTCGTAATTCACGATGCCATCGTTGTCGGTATCGAGTGAAGTGGATCCGTTAACGCCTTTACCATCTGCAAAAACAGTTCCGTCGCTGCTTTTTATAACTACATCGGCTTTTCCATCGCCATCCATGTCGTAGGCAATCACCATGTCGTCCTGACCCTGGCAAATACTAACATTTGGTCCCATATTCACTGTCCAGAGTAAAGTTCCATTTCGTAAATAAGCCTGAACCTTGTGTGTGTTAAGGCCATCGGTTGACAGGCGGTCCACAACATAATCGTATTCGCCATCGCCATCCAGATCGGCAGGCCAAATAAATTTGGTGCTGAACTTCGATATATCCAGACCATCATTAACCGCATTATAAGTAATGTCAATAAATGCGCTCCGGTAGGTGTTATAACCTGTAGAATTAACCGTGAAAATTCCACCCGGGATTCCTTCGACACCATTTACTACCGGAGTGGTATAAAGTTGTGTTCCGTTTCCGATAGAGCCGGTTGCCGGTTGATAATTTGTTAAGGTGAGCGGAGTAGTATTCAGCTTCGCAAACGAAGATGTTCCTGCTTTCTTAGCATAGAGATTGAATTGAATGTCTTCGGGGTCAGTGGCCAGAAACCGCCAGCTGACAAAGTAGTTCCCTGCATTGTTTTTTACAGCCACTACGCCTCTGTCGAGCTTTTCCATTTTTCGTTGTGCCAGCAAAGAACCGGATGTAAGGAGTAACAAACAGAATATGGAGAGTAAAGTCCTATGGATAGTTGTATGTTTTTTTTTCATAAGTTTGATTTTAGGTATCTGGAGATGTGTTTGAAATATTTCCCGGAATAAGAAAGATAAGGTAAAGTATTCTGAAAAGTTCTTGAAAATAAAAGAGGCTGCCTTTACAGGCCGCCTCTTTTGTGAGATTGATTATTATTTCTTACTTAACCAATACTTTGGTTCTCAAAATATCGTTATCAGAAACAACTTTTACGATATAGACAGAAGGATATAATGTTTTGGTAAATACATCTGACGATGCAACGCTGTTAACGATTAATTTTCCTGTCAAATCAGTTACTATAACTCTTGCACCTGCTTTGATACCTTTAATGGTCAGTGTATTGCCATTGGCAAAAGCTTTAATGTTCGAAGCTTTCTGAGTATTTACAGCATCAGGAGTATTTACAGTGAAATAACCGCTTTTGATAAAAGTGCGGAAATCGGCAGCGCCATCTCCTAAATCGGTATAATTAATAGTTTCATAATAATAATTACCTTTAGGCAATTCGCAGGTATATTCGAAAGTTGTTTCGTTACTGTAACCTTCGGCTACTCGTGTCCATTTATCTTCCGCACGATATACAGTAACATAGTTTGCAACATAATCTTCACCGAGAATATTTCTTTTGTACAAACCTACACTATCGATCGTATTGCTGATTTTTGTTCCCCAATCGGTTAGATCGGTTACCTGATATGGAATTGCAAATTGTGTAAAGTCACTGTATGTAGCCGGTACTGCAGCAGCATCGTAACCCGGTTGACGTGCAAAACCTAACCAGTCGAACATTGGATAATATATTTTTGCCATACTTACAGCAGCTGTCAGGTTAATAGATAAGGAATCCATATCAACCGGTATAAATTGAAGCATATCCAGGTTATAAGTTGCTCCGTTTTCAGGAAGTACATTTATTTTTAATGCATGTGTACCCGAATTGTCAACACTTACTGATCCGATATAATTCATAGCCATATTACCGGAATGTGCTTTTGCATTCCATCGGCGTTTGCTGTTTGAACCATCCCATGATTTGAACCAACGTCCGTACATTTCTTCATTCGGGAAGTATAACTCTTTGTCATCCATAGTTATATTTGAAATATTTGTTTTCGGGCTACTACTTACACGGTGTGAAATGTAAATATTGTAACTACCGGCATTTAACCACGGAGTTTTGAATTTCACCCAGGTAGGACGACCACTTCCAAGAGGAACAGTAATAAAATCAGCTCTGTTATAAGCGTTGTCAATTTTATCATAGGTAGCTCCCGCTAAGTAATATCCAACTTTAAAAGTATTGCTAACAGTATCAGTTACCGTAATTCCGGCCAATGAATCTGTTCTGAAGGAATGTGAATAATTCCTTGGAGTTGAAGTGGTCATGCCACGTTCTCTATCCCATGCAGCAATTTCAGGTTGATCACACAAATCAAAGTATACCGGGTATGGTTTTACCGAAGCTGTAGAAGGAGTGATGCTGATAACTGTTTTGGCAGTGTCGCTGTTTACATAATCAATATGATTACCAATATATACAGCCGAAATATTTGCATCTCCGACCAATAGATTTGGCAGGATTACCGAACCCATGCCCAACACGTCTAAAGTAATACGGTTTTTAACTATATTGTTTATTAAAAGCATTACATTTCCACTTGAAACGATATCATTCTGAGGTGTTTTAACTGTGATATTTACAGTTACATCTTTATACAATTCAGAGCTGGCCGGAGCCGAAAAATTTACAACTGTATTTTTTGGAGTAGCTTTTGTAAAACGTAGATTGATCTCACTGCCACCAATTTGTACGGTTACGCTGTCGACTGAGGTTTCATCATAAGTATAATAATCCTCACCAAAAATAATTGTAAGTTTATCAGAAGCAATAGCTTTAAAAACCGTGCTAACTTCCTGATCCGCTATTACTCTGGCTGTCTTGATTTCAACTCCTGCCTGATCCTTATATCTTATTGTTACAGGAGCAGCAGCTTCAACTTCATGCATAGTGTAGATATCAAAATTATCAAAACGTTGTGCAAAGTCGCAGTTAGCACCATTATTTGGAGTACCTTCAGTCTTACCGCGTGTTGCAGCAATTTCGAGTCGGGAGACATCTGCAGCGCCGGAATTTACAAACGGTAGATTTGTAAAACTTTTTTTATTCTCAGGTGAAGCTCCTGTTAGAGAGATGTCAAATGAAATAATTTTTTTGTTTTTGAAATCAATTACGGCTTTAATGTGATACCAATTGAACATTTTGAAAGTTTTGCCAAGGTCTGTCGATTTATTGATACTGTCGCACTTAACAGCATAATAAGAAGCTGACGTTGGATCAAGCATGGCAAAAGGCAAAAGTGTGTTGGTATAATAAGAGGACTCTACTCCGCCAACTGTACGAGTTACAATCCTCGCCGGTACGGGATTAAATTCATCGGTGCTTAAGTTCATCAGGTGAAGGTCACCCAGGGGATCAGTGATGCTATCGCTGTGGTACTTAGATCCTGCTTTCAGGCTCCAACGATCGTACCACAAACCAAATACAATACTGTCGTTACTTCCGCGAACGATACAAACACCATATGATGCTGGATCTAATCCTGAGGCTACGTTTGAATTCTCTTGTGCCTGTAAGCGATAAGGGTTCCAATCAAATTCATAATAGATTGTATCTTGTCTTTCTGTAACCTCGGTCATATTCGTGATTTTTGTTCCACGACCTCCCGATCCACTACCTGCAACGTTTAAATATCCAACAGGTGCGCCCGATACAAGCGGTATACTTAGACCAGCCGCATTGTTCCCTGATAGATTTGAGTTCGCAGTTGTAAACGGTGATGTTGTACTGGTGGTGAAATCATAATTCGTAAGTCTCACATCTTTTACCCAATCTGCCTTGGCAGTAAAGAAAGAAGTTATGGCAATTACTGCCATTAACGTAAACAGTTTTTTAAGATTGTGTTGCAAGGCACTACCCGGTGTAGCAGACTTGTTAAACCAATCCGAAGGAAGAACAAACGCTTCCATTTTTGAGTAATTTTTTGTTTTCATGGTACAATAGATTTGTTATTAATCAATTTTTACTTTTTTATTTGACAAAACTACAAGTTTGTTTCACTTGATACAATGGAAAATTGTGTTTTGAAATGGAATTTCATACAAAGGCGTATGAAAGTCCATTTGGTTTGCATGTTCATCTTTTATTTTTTCATAGGCAGAAACAGATTGCTTTCATTTATGTTAGCCGATCCTCCTGTAAATTTTGGTGCTATGGCATTGTTCATTATTGTGGAAACACTACCAAGTCCTTCTTTATTATTCCGGCGGGCTACCCGCAGTAAATCGCCCCAACGTTGTCCTTCGAAACCGCATTCTAATGCAGCTTCTTTGATTATGGCCTTTTCAATCCATTGAATGGAATCGTTATGATCATTGATACCATCTGTAACATAGGCGGGCGTAGGAATGTTTACCAGGAATGCACGACCACGGATACCATTATTGTCTCTCCACGGAGAACGTAAAAAGGTGTATGGCGCATCATTTTGACGGGCATCCAGATAGAACGGCGCCGGATAAGGTCTTGCAGCTACTGAATCGCTTGCCGGTGGATAGCTGCTGTATTGTACACCTTCCCTGTCGGCACGAAAAGTACCGTTGCTTTGTCGCCAGTCAAAATTTGTCTTCACGCCATTATTTAATAATGCATATGCCAAACGGGGATAACCTGCACGATTGGCTGCCTCTGCATATCGCAGATGCAATAATGCTGCCCGGTAGAGGAACCATTTCCCTGCTTTTAAATAGGGATTTGTGATATTAAAATAATTCAGGTGAATGGTTTTATTGATATCAGTGGTGGTGGTGGTATAATAATCGTAGAGATATTTTAATACAACCGGTTGTCCGTTCACTTTATCGAATGATGATTCGCGGCCACGTCCGTCAAAAACGAAACCGTTCGATTGCTGCACCTGGGTTTCCCATAAACTGTCGATGGCATAAGCCGAAGGTTTGAGTTGATATTCTCCCTGTCCTGAGTTGGCGAAGAGTTTTATAAACGGGCTGGTTGAGATGGCAGAACCGCTGTAGCTGATCATCCAAATCATTTCGTCCTGTAATCCCACCGAGCCTGATGTGCCGGCATCCGTTGAGCCGCGGTAAAAGATTTCTTTCCACATGTTTCTGAATGCGGTAACATCCTGATCTTTGTAGCGCTGGTAGCAAACCTGAAAACGGGGTTCATTGGAACCTGCCCAAACCCAACCGCTCACCTTGTTTTTAATATTTGTTTTTGATGAATTTACATCAGCAGCATCCATATACGCTTTGTACTGCGTAGCTGCCTCGACATACTGATCGTTCCACAAATAAAGGTCACCCAAAAGAATATGTTTATCGATAAACTGCAGATTCAAATAATATGATTTACTGTTATCGGTAATGGTTTGGTTATAAAACGATGAAAGTATATTTGTGGATAATGTGGGAATACGCTGCATATCGCTTATCAATTGAGGAATCAACTGATCCAGCGAGAATTTTGGAAATAACGCCACATTATTCAACGAATCAACAGACTGTAATGGATTCGTAATATAGGGTACATCTTTAAACTGAATACCTAACTGCAAATAAGTCCAGCAACGGATAGCCATAACATCCGAGTAACGGGGATCGTAATCCTCTTTAGATATTCTGTTTTCAGCCAGCATCTTGTCGAAATTGCTGAGAATGTCGTTGGCATTCAGAATAACCTCGTAAAAAGGAGATGGATCACAGTATTTGTTACTTGCATTCTCTGTATGGTTGTTTATATCAGTCTGATCAACTGTCGCATTGGGTGTCACATCCATCAAATCGGCACGAAGTTCGTTCAGCACGACAACATTCTCCGCCAGTTTAGACACTTTGCCATACAATCCCCAGATTGCATTGTCAGCATCATACGCATTGTGATAGTTTTCGGACGCTTCAACCACTTCTTTTGCATTTACATCCAATATGTCCTGACACGAGGTAAAGCTCACCAATAAAAGAGCATATAAAGCTATACCTGCTGTTATATTTAAGGATTTCATATATGAGTATTTTTTGTTTTTATTTTTCATTTTATTTCTACAAGCCAATTTTAAAACCAAATAAAACAGCTCTTGGCTGGGCTGAAACGCCACTGTCAATTCCGTAGCCTAAAGGACTTGCGCTGGTACTAAATTCAGGGTCATAGCCCAGATATTTGGTCATTGTCAATAAATTATTTCCCGTAACATAAATCTGAGCACTGCTGAATAAACCTGATATAACCGGCAGATCGTAAGCAAGTGTTAAGCTTTTCAGGCGCATAAATGAACCATCTTCTATCCAGCGATCCGAAAAGCGGGCATTGCCCATAGGGTCACCCCAGACAGCTTTGGGAGTGCTTGTTATCTGACCGTCAACTTTCCAACGGTAATTGGCCGCGAGGGTCTGATTGTCGGTTCCTGACAATGACTCCAGGTTGGCTCTCAAGGCATTGTAAACATCTCCGCCCACTGAGAAAGTAAACAAGGCGTTCAATGTGAAATTTTTCCATTGCACCTTATTTGTGAAAGATCCGAAGAAATCGGGATTGGGATCACCAATTACGGTCATGTCATTTGCATCAATCACTCCATCCACTATTTGATCCACGAATCTTACATCACCGGCTGTGAAAGGAACAATTGTACCATCCGGATTTTGTATTTTCAAACCGGCAGTTGTTGCTTCAGCCTGCGAGCTGAAAACGCCATCCGTTTTGTAACCGTAAAACTGACCAAGCGGAGCACCTACCTTGGTTCTCACCGTACCCCCGGCTATTTGTGTAAAGGTTTCGTCAGTTGACATGGAAAGTAAGGTGTTTTTGTATTTGGAAATATTCACTCCCATATCCCATTTCAGATTTTTACCATCCAGAATTCTACCGTTAATATTCAGGTCGATTCCATCGTTTTGCAAAGATCCATCGTTTATGATAACAATGCCGAGACCCGATTCTGCAGCCAGTTTTTTAATACCGATCAAATCTTCTGTTTTACTTGTATAGAGATCGATACTCATATTCAGGCGTTCTTTCAGAAAAGAAGCATCAAAACCAATGCTTGCTTTTTTATTGGTTTCCCATTTAAGTTTTGTATTGGGAATGTTTCCCCGAACCAGACCGTATGCACCTAAAAGTCCCTGTGGTATGTAGTAGTATCGGGCAGAGTAGTTACCTATGTCATCGTTTCCGGTAACAGCGTATCCTGCTCTCAGTTTCAGTACATCCATGATGGTCTGATCTTTCATAAATTCTTCAGATGTAACCAGCCAGGCTGCATTTACGGAAGGGAATAACCCGAATGTGTTGTTCAACAGTGAAATGCCTTCGGCATCTTTCCCGAAACGGGAAGAACCGTCCAATGAAGCGTTCACTGATAAAAAATAACGGTTCAGATAACCATATTCAGCATTAAAATAATTTGAGATGGATTTCCAGTTTCCAAGCGAACCTCCCATTTGAGCCAGGGTGTTTTTACCATCACTCAGGGTTTTCATCTCATCACTCGAGGTGTTGTATGCATTTCCCCAATCGAGCTCAGCATTGCTGGACTGATAGCGGGATCCCAAATGCAGGGTGATGTCATGAATATAATCAAAAGTACGTTTGTAGGTTAACCGGGCATCCGTATTAAACTGCAGTAAATGATTCCTCAGTTGTTGAGATTCATTCGTTACAAAATCATTTGGTAAAGCGGTATGATAGATACCTGCCTGAGGCATAAACACCCGCTCTGAAACTTTATCAGTGGTCAGGCCAACTAAGACACTGGCATTTAAATCTTTTGTGAGCGTGAATATTGAATTCATATTTCCAAAAAAGCGGAAACGGTTATTCGAAGATGAACCATTGTCGATAATTGCTCTTGGATTTGATATATTGAAAATATCTGCACCCTCAAGGTTGGGGGTTTCTTCACCAACAACATTGTATACGTAAGGAGACGTAAACGGAGCTTTAACTAATCCGGCATAAACCGGATTCAGATTTTTGTTTAATCCTTCAAAAGCAAGCGTTCTTTCGGAATAAACAAAACTCATATTTGCATCCAGTTTAAACCATTCTGTCATTTTAATCTGGGCATTTACCCGGGTGGTATACCTGGAAAGTGCCGTTTTGTCGACTAATCCGCCATGACTTAAATAACCGACTGAAATAGCATAAAGTGCTGCATCATTTCCACCGGTGATATTCAGGTGATAATTCTGATTGATAGAACTGTTAAACACTTCATTCTGCCAGTCAGTAGATTGGTTGTAGCGGTAATAGTCTTTATTACCCGATACGCCCCAGTTTTCAACCACCGGTTTTTCGGTATTAATATAGGGTAATGCCTGTATCTCATTCGCCGAAAGTCCTTTACTTGATAACATGTCCGTTAAATAGTTTCTGTAACTCCAGGCATCCATCATCTTGTATTTGGTGTTTGGCTCGAGATTAACTCCAGCATAAGCATAAAAATTAATCCGGGTAGCCGCGCTTTTTGCCTTCAGTGTATTGATCAATATCACACCATTGGCACCCTTTGAACCATAAAAAGATGCTCCGTCTTTCAAAACAGTCACATTTTCTATGTCTTTGATGTCGATGTCCGAAAGTGCCGAAATTGAATTGCCACGCACAAGCGAATAGATGGGTTGATTTTCATACTGGACTCCATCAACAATAATCAATGGTTGTGCATTTATATTCAGCGTGTTGAAGCCGTTCAGAAACATATTCGATCCGGCTCCGGGAGCTCCGGTACGGGAAACGGCGTTCAATCCGTTCACGCTGCCCTGCAATATTGTTTCCAGCGTAGTAGCTCCTGACTGATAATCTTCTCTGTTTTCGTGTGATGAAACAGCAACTGTTGTTTTTCTTGCATTAGTCATCTCAAAGGGGGTGGCAATATCTTCATATTTCCCTTTGAAAGAATCGTCAAGTAACCATACTTTTACATTCTTCTGTTTATGTAACTGTATCTGCTTGGTGGCATATCCCGGTACATAAACAACGAGGTAAGCCCCTTTAATGCTTTTTTTCAGTGTAAATGTACCACTGTCGCCGGTGATAGCCGAAGTTACGCCCGGAATAGATACCTGAGCGCCCGACAAGGGTTTCCCGGTGGCAGATTCGTATACGGTTCCGGATATTTCTGTTGCGAAAACTCCTTTTTGCGCCTGAGCGGAATGAGCTAACCCAATTACGAATAAAACTGTCGATAAAATATATTTAATTTGTTTCATAAATTTTCGGAATTAAGGTTACTATTCTTCTATAATTCGGGGGACTAACATGATATAATCCAGGAATAACAACCCCTGACGATTTGCTGTATTACTACGTGCCGTATTGCATAACCACATGGTTAAAGTTCCTGTTCTTGTCACTGACATAACATCCATACCGGTGCTGACAGGTGCGGATAACAGTTGTGTAGTGGTAATCAGATCCCATTGTTTCAGTTTTGTCAGCTCACGTACACCGGCTCTGCCTTCACCCACAAAACAACGTGTTTCCCCCAGATAGTTATTGGCAACACCCCGGGCATTGTCCAGAATACCATATTTCAAAGAACCGGCTCCCGGCATAGAAATAAACAGTTTTTGAACGATTTTATAAACACCGAAATTGGTATAAGTCGGATCAAAATGATCTGCAATATCGTCGTATGCCACATAGTAAATATCATAATTGGCCGAATTGACATTGGTCTTATATTCAATATAGAAGTTAGCCACATTGGATACCAATCCGCTATTAACAAAATAAGTCTTCGAAACTATACTGTCTTTTAAACCTGTAGTCCGACGATATAAAGTGTCGGATTGAGTTTCAGCACATGACAATGCAACATCACGTTCACCCTGAGCCCAACGTTTGTACCGGGTAAATACGTAATTGGCATCTGTGGCTCTGCTGTATGCCTCGCCCTGAATCACTATTGGTTTAATCTTGTCTTTCAACCGGATATTACTTTCTTTGATCACATAAACACGACCATTTGATGCGTCATAAGTTTCCTGAATAACAGCATTCCCTACCGGCACTTTTACGCCATCTACATTCGTGAGGGTATCGAATTTTGTAATATCGATAATGCCCTTAAATACAAAGTCCTGACAGACATTAAACCGGGTAATTGAGTCTGTTTTCAGAACGGTTTGCATCTGGAAGTAGTTTTTGTACTTGTTATATAACATATTGAAACCGTCATTTTCAATCACTATATAAGTTTGTATGGAATCTTCATTATTCAAAGGGTATTTTTCCAGGAAGTTATTAATATCTTTCCAAATGGTATCATATTTTATTTTTCCGGCAGCATCAACGCCTACGGCTACACTCTTTTCTGGGTCCATTATGCTTGTATTCAGACTCTTGATAAAGTCATTTTGCAGATAAGCAGTTCTCACTGATATAAATTCCCAGATATTGCTTTTTCTTTCCACAATTTTATCGGTAATATGAGTTACTCCGTTTGCACTTCGCATGTCGGCTGTAATTATTTTAGCTCCGTTAAAAGTTTGCGTTTCAGCAGTATAATAAATATTTTTGCCGTTTACCGATTTGAGGGACTTATACAATTTTTCATCGTCCGAAAAATAGGATTTATATACGATCAGCGTTCCCACTAATTTACGCATTAGATCCACATTGCTTGTGTCAGTCTCACTCCATGCAGTATTCGTCGGTGCAAAAACAGTAAAACTATTTGAGGTTTTCAACACTTCATCATAACCTGTCTTTTTTAGCATAGCATAGAAAGTTGATAATTCCGCTTTCGAAGCGATGGCCTCCACTAAATCACTTTTCAACAATTCATCCTGACTCAAGTGATTTTCCCATGCATTTTCATAGCATCCGGTTATTAGCAAGCTGAATGCCAACAAAGGAATCATGATAAAGCATTTAGTTTTATATTTACAATTCATAATTAATTAATTTTGTAATTAGTTATTCAAATCACCTTTACATGGTTGATCATAAGGTGCAATTTTTGCACAATTTAAATTTAAGCTATCGTTTTCCATTGGATAAATCGCATTTCCTTCAATATCGAAACGCGGCCAAAGCTGGTTCTGATCAACAGGTATAAATTGTATCATGTCCCACCAGGCTGCCTGACTGTTTCCACTCAATGCGTCAATACGAATGGTGTGGCGACCGGTATACTCAACCTTTATTGCACCACAATTTCTACTGCATACAACACTGTTTTCGGCTTTGGCATTGTATTGTTTCATGCCGTTATTCAAATTAACTTCGGGCGTTGCACTGGTATTGAAGTACTCACCTAAATCGAATACGTTAGGCAATGGCTGATCTTCTTTTCCGGCTTGCATAAAAGTGGTCTTAAACTTATTGTTATTACCACCACGACGCCAACAGATCCAGACATTATATATGCCTTCGGTTAATACAGGTGTTTTAATTTCCATCCATTGCAACAAGGAAGGACGCATTGGGATTTCAAAATAATCGTAATTTACATATTGACCACCTTGTTCGGCATAAGCACTCATTACATTGTAGGTTATGGTCGGATTGTTTTTCCCACCAAAACTCAACTCGGAGAGTTCGCCCGGTTTAAATGATACCCAGGATCCCCTTTTTCTGTATTCTTTCAGTTTTTTAATTTCAGGTTGATCGGTCAATTGCCAGTAAATGGCTTCTGCACCACGTTTCACGGGCTGAATATAACCTTCTAAATCAATCATTACTCCGTTGTAACAACTCATATCCGTCCATTCCGATTCTTTATTTACAGGAACTCCTTTTTCGAATTTGGTCAGTGACCGGTATTCATTCAGGATTAATGAATCTTTGCTGGTCTTAACTGTGATCACCTGATTCGTAGCAATTGTCAACTCGGCACTCGATACCGAAAGGTCAGCCACATAAGCCAACCGGTTTATAATATGATACTCGGCGTACAATTGTATCAGTTTCGATTCATCGGTTGCAAAATCGGGTTGCGCAATTTTCATTTTTTCAATTAATTCGGCGCGACTGCTGATTCCCTGCGTTGCAAATGATTCGTTGCTTTGCAGGATTGCAGTATACCAAACCCCGTCGGCAGCGTTTACCGTCAGGGAATCGATCAGGCTCGTTTCTTCCATGATAGATTTATAAAGCGAATAGTTTTCAGGAAGCAAGGCTATCATTTCGCCCACCGTTTTTGGATTTGGGGTTAATACATAGTCTATTTTATGAATGATCCCGTTTGCTACGCTAATGTCTTTTACAAGAATATTGGCCTGCCTGTTGACACGGATAACCGGTTCATCACCGCCTGATTGAACTGTTTTGGTCGTTAAATATTTTCCCAACATGGTTGCTGAATTTAAACGTCCATCTACGAACTCTGCTGTTCTGATGGTGTCGCGTACAATGTGGAATTTCATAAATTTTTCCAGATCTTCCACCGGTAAGTCTTCCAGCGAATTGAGACCCTGTCTTACACAATATACTGCTATGGCTTCATTTGTAGGAATAAAACAAGTGTTGGTACCATAGGCATGAAGCATTCCTCTGAATCCTGCTAAGTCAGCAATGCGCAGAAATTCTGACATACTTGTGTCTTTCTGCTCTATATATTCATCTATCATCTTCTCGTCCGATGTCAGGAAAGTTTTTCCCTGCATGTAATCGGTACAAGAACTGAACATAGCCACAGTAACGCTAAACAATAGAATTGATGTAATTCTGTTTACTAAATTAAAATTTATTCTTTTCATGACTGATAAGATTTATTGGGCGTAAAATTCATTTTGTTTTAGTTCTTTATTGGTTTCCAGTTCTCCATAAAAAATTGGCCAATAATGACTGTTGTGTTTCGGGTCTTTGTACTTGGCAATCAGGCTTTGTTGTTTTTGTGGTGAAGCACTGTTTATAGCCAAACTAACCAAATACTGAATATTAGATCCACTGTAATCCCCACGTTTTGCATTTCGTAATACATCGTACCAACGTTTTCCTTCGTAAGCAAATTCGCGGGCACGTTCGGCAAGTATAGATTTCTCCAACATTTTACCTTCGATGTCTCCTGTAAATTTATATTCTGAAGTGTTTACAGCATTCCGGGCATCTCTGACCATTTTCATATTGGCTACAGCCTGTTTGTAGAAATCCTGAGCACCTTCGTTATTTGTTTGTAATCCGATTTGATTCAACGCCTCAGCTTTCATAAGCAATATATCGGAATACTTGTACACAATCCATGGCGTCGTATAATTTGTTGCAGCGCGTACAGCACCGGTACGGCTTGTCCCCACATATTTCCAGACTACACCGGCCCGGTATGAACATCCTGATCCGCGTATGTCGGTTGCTTCGCTTGCAAGAGTGTATAAAGCGGGCGGAAATATAATATCATCAACGATCTCTAATTTGGGTTTCAGTTTGTTGAGTGTTGGGCCCAACAGTGAATAGAACGGATTGGTCTTTAAGGTAGTAAAGGGTATTTCGAAAATTGACTCAATACTGTTACCTTCAACATAAGTTTGCAAAAACATACTTTCCGCATCCGATTCATTGGCAACCGTAACCGTGTCGATAATTACTCCTCCTTCAGAAATCTCAACAATTAATTTTTCAACAGGAATCAGATTAAACTTACCGGATCCAATTACTTCCTGACAGAGTGCATTACATTCCTCATACTTTTCCTGCCATAAATAAATATCAGCCAATAGGGTTTTTGCTGTCCATGAAGTAATACGACTTTTATTTTCTTCTTTTGTATTGTATGAAACAGGGGCATTGGCCGCTGCTATTTTCAGATCGCGAACCAGAGAATCCAGAATGATTGCTCCGGAAGTTTTCGGAATAGAATAATCCTGATCATCGGAAACAGAAGCATTCAAAACCAAAGGGACATCGCGAAACGAACGTACCAGGTAAAAGTACATCATGGCCCGGATGGTGAGTGCCTCAGCCTCGTATGCTTTTTGTTGCTTTGCACTAAACGTACCGTCAATAGCACGAACGGTAGGGGCAAACTTCAACACGGTATTACAGTTGTTGATGGTGGTATAAAAATCACCCCAATAAAGCACATTGTTCGCAGTTGAAATTTCACCGTCAATCACTTCTGCGTAGTTATTTATCGGACTCACTCCATTGTCTACCATATCTCCACGTAATTCTCCCCACAAAAACATTTTTTCAACAGGTCCATCCAGCAGGGAAGCATAACAGCCAATAACAGCAGAATTTACATGCTCTTTTGTTTGCCAGAATTCTTGTCTGGTTACACCATCTTCAGGGGCCAGTGTCAACCAATCCGAACAGGATGTCAGGAGTGTTGTACTAAGGACCGTAAAGAAAATACCAATATATTTTTTCATAAAACTTTAGAATTTAATTATTAAAATGATACAGACAGGCCAAGTGAATAATCGCTGGGTCTTCCCGAACGTGAAGTATCGTATCCTAAACTTGAAATACCACTTCTTAAAGTAACCTCGGGATCCATTCCGGTATAATTTGTCCAGAGATAAATGTTCTGCATCGTAGCCCATAAGCGTAAATTACTCATCCCGAACTTACTGGTCAGCTTGTTGTCGAAATTGTAGCTTAAAGTCAATGATTTAAACCGTAAGAATGATCCATCTTCGACATAACGGTCAGAGCCCAACCAGTTATAACCTTTTGACAATAGCGCCCGTGGCAGTAAATCGGTAGGTGCAGTAGTTTCATCTTCATACACATGTCTCCATCTTCTCAATACAGATGTGGTCTGGTTGCTGAAACCTGACATATTTTCCATATCCATTCGGGTCTGGTTAATAATCTTACCACCATAACGGTAGTAGAAATAAGCAGTCAGACTCAGCTTGTTTTTCCAGCGGATAGTAGGCCCGAATCCTCCCGTTAAAAGCGGATTCATGTTCCCTAAATAAACGATATCCTGAGAATTTATATTTCCATCGTGGTTGATGTCTTCATATTTGGCATCACCTGGCTGAAACTCATAACCCACAGTCGGATACCAGAACTTCATTTTTACTGATTCTTTTACTCCGTTTTCATCATAAGTATAAATAGCATTTCCATTTACATCTTTTGCAATGGTCTGACTTTCGTTCAGGTAAACTCCATCGTAGCGATAACCATAGAATGAACCGAGTGGATTTCCCACTTTTATGCTGGTAAGATACTTGCCGTTTTGCGCGGTTGGTGTTGAGATGAGTGGTATATTATCAGACAATTCCATGATCTGGTTTTCAGATCTGGCAAAAGTGAAATTAAAATCAATGCTCAGATTTTTTGATCTTACCGGTGTTGTATTGATACTCAACTCCCAGCCTTTATTGTCCATGGTGCCCACATTGCTGCCGATACTGCTGAACCCGGAAGAACTTGAAATATTTACGGTCGGGAAATACAGATCATTGGTGCGTTTCTTATACCAGTTAAAATCGATATTCAAACGGTTATCAAACATGATCAGATTTGCTCCAAGGTTCAGATCGGTTACTTTCTCCCATCGTAAATCAGATAACTGAAGTCCGGTTGAATAAACACCCTGTTGTCCCAGGTAGGTCCAGTCGTAAGTTCCGTAAGTGTTATAGTAAAGATAATTTTTATTTACCGGATTTCCACTCATACCTGTTGAGGCACGTAAGCTTAAATCATTGACTGACTTCATTTCTTTCATGAACTTCTCACCGGACACCCGCCAACGGGCAGATGCGCTTGGGAAATATCCGAACCTGTTGCTTACATTATACTTGGAATCACCGTCGCGACGCATAGAACCTGTGAAAATATAACGGTCGTATAATTTATAATGAAACATGGCCAGCATCGATAACGAACGCGCCTGAGAACCCCCTGAGTTCAAACCCAGACCGGAACCAATTAAATTTGATGGTATAGAAGGATCCTGCAAGTAAGTAGAAGCACTCAGCGCACTGGTTTCCTTATATGAAGCGTAACGACCATCGTAGGTGCTATATTGCAATAAAGCCATTATGTAATGGTTTTCATTCAGTTTTGGAGTATAAATCAACTTGTTGTAAGTCTGGACCGTGAACGATTCCGAAGCAAGATCCGAGGAACGGTTTACACTGTTTTCGGGCCATAAACGTCCGGTTGCAATTTGAGGAAGAAAACGGCTTTCTTTTGAAGTGTTAATATCAAAGGCAAGGTCGCTCTGAAATTTCAATATTTCAGGTACCATCCAATACTGAATATTAAATTTTGGAATAATACGTTCACTCTTCACCTTCCAATAACCTGTATTTGCCATGGCAACAGGGTTATAAATACCTTTGTCATCACCTGAATTCCAATATCCCTGAGGAGTAGTAACAGGAGAGAGATAATTTGGTGTCATCACTCCAAACGAATTATATTCGTAAATAGATTGATTTGGCATTTTAGTATAGGCCGTATTTAATAAATCGGTAGTGTAATTTTTGTCCTGATTACCATTCGTATATGCTATACTTACCTGAAATTTCAATTTGTCCGAAACGTTGTAGTCAAGATTTAAAGAAGCGGTCAAACGGGAATAAGCCTGACCTATTACCGTACCGGTTTGATCATAATAACCTACCGAAGTACGATATTGTGCTTTGTCACCACCACCCGAAATAGAAATGGAATGATCCTGAGTATATCCGTTTTTAGTCAATGCTCCGTACCAATCGGTATTTTGTCCATAATTATAATAATAATATGGATTGATGGGGTCATACATAAACTGAGGATAAGAAATCGTACTCAAAGGTAAACCTGCATTTACTGCTTCTTCGAGGATTAAAGTTGTGTACTGATCTCCCGATAACGTTGGAATTGGCGTTGAAGGAGTATTTACAGATCCTTTAAAGGTGTAGGATACAACAGGTTTACTGACAGATCCTCGTTTGGTCTTGATTAACAAAACACCATTACCTCCGCGGTTACCATACAAAGCTGTTGCGGCAGCATCTTTCAGTACTGTGATTTCCTGGATATCCGCCGGTGATATATTCAATAACTGTGCATAGTTTTCTTCGTCGGCTGTTGCAAAGTCAAAGTCCGATCCAATATTTGTATCATACGGAATTCCGTCGACTACGATCAAAGGGTCTGAACCGTTGTTAATAGAAGTTGTACCACGGATACGTATGGACATACCTGCGCCCGGTTCTCCACTGTTTGCAACAATATCAACTCCCGACATACGTCCCTGAAGTGCTTCGTCGATAGAAGCGACCTGAAGACCTTCCAGCTCTTTGGTGTCAATTTTACTGACAGCATAGGACAGGTCACGCTCGGAAATGTTCGCAAAGCCGGTATTCACCTGTGTCTTAGCGGTAACAACAACGCCCCTGATTTCCTGAGCCGCATCTTCCAGACTGACATTAATTACGGTCGAATTACCGACTGTTCTTTTCGTTGGTTTGTAGCTGATATAGGAATAGCTTATTATTGAACCAATTCCACCACTGATTTTCAATGTGTAATTACCATCAATATCTGTAACAACACCATTCAGAATACGGTTATTTTTATCATACTCCGCCACCGACACACCAATAAGTGGTTGCTTGTCAGAACCTGAAATAACTTTACCCCGGATAATTATCTTCGATTGAGCCATTGCAGAAAAGGTCATTAGCAGCGACGCAAAGATCAGAAAAAATATTATATTACTTTTCTTTTTCATATTAATCTGTTTAATTCGATTTACTGTTACTGAACCTTTTTATATACAAGATAATCATTGATCTCGTGCAATACCGCTTTAGCTCCGAAATAATTGCTATGTTTGAGTCCACGGGTTACTGAAGCCGTTTTTACTGAAGCAGAGAGATCTTTGCCGGTACTTTCCGCATGTGTTGACACAATCAGTTTTCCCAAATTATCTTTGCTTATTGCTAAATAAGTATTATCAACCACATCTTTCAAAACAGTAGGCCAGGTTTCTTCCCTGATAACTTCCCTGTTTGGCATAATATATTGTAATCCGTCATCTACAAATACTTTCCCCTTAACAATATGATAAAGAACAAATTGTGTTGCCTTCATACGGGCACCAACATCAGCGGTAACATCCGCCAATTTTGGTAAATCTCCGTTTGTAATCGCTTTGTTGATGGATGTATTGTTTGGCATAAAGATCGTTAAGACCATATCTGAGGATAAACCGGCCAAATCGTTACTTTCGTCACCTTTCAAACAGGCTGCCAGATAGTTTTTGAAAAGCGCAACGTTGGTGTTTTGTGTTCCCGAGGCCATGGTCAGGATGTATGTAATTAAATCCTGTGATTTATAACCTTCAGGAGCATTCGGAAAGGTGGTTCTTCTCGAATACTGAAGCATTTTGTCAATTTTGAATACCTGACCATTTAAAAAAGTTTTGAACGGAGTTGCAGTTACCCAGTCATTTTCATCGAAATTACCCAGCATCTGTATTTTTCCATCTTTATAACGAATCATATCTCCGTACTCGTTTACAGCATACGAATACCCTCCATAGGCTGTAGCGAATGTTGGATCTACCGTACTAAAGTCTGTAAGAGCACAATTTACTTCCTCATTTTTAAGCCGTTTGAAGATATGCGATTTTACCAGCCTTTGCATGCGGGTTGCCACATCAAAATTTCCCAATGCACTACCCGACTGAGAATTGGCAAAACCATACTTGTTAGATGCTCCCAGCCATATCCAGCTAAAACCATCGGCAGCCAACTGCGCATCGGAAGGTAATAAAACAGTATAATTTTCCTGCGTATAGCCATTCAATTCACATTTAAGTAACTCTTCTTTTAATGTCTCATTAAAAAACTCAGTAAACGCAGTGTTTAATAGATTATATTGTGGATTGAGTAAAATTTCGGTAAATACCGTTTCAAAATAGCGACTTTTTATATAGTTTTTTGAACCATAAAAGAGCCCGTTACTGGCAGGAGCAATTTTGGTATAGTTTGTTTTGTCGAATTCATCTCCGCGATTTCCTTTACCATTTAAGAATTCACCTAACGAGTTCATACTTCCTTTAAAGTCACCGGGCCACACTAATTCGCCAATCATTTGTGCATTGATAAAATAGCCCAAAACATCCCTGGAAACCGTCCGGATACCGTCGGGATAATATTCTTTCAGCTTATCATTATAGAAATTTTGCACGGCACTATTGTTGGGTGCAAACATTGTAAAACCGCCCTGCTCAGCTTCTCTGGGATTTATTCCGTAACGTTCGCCGCTCAGTGTAAAAGGTAGTCCGGTATAATATTTTAAATAAACCGAGTTGATGTTTTTTTCGGGCATAGCCTTGTTGAAATAACTTGTCAACAATTCATTGTACATGTATGTGATAAAAAAGGGTTCCCCGGTTTGGCCTTCCATATTAATTAAGGCTTTAAATTCGGAATAATCGTCATCATCCAGCAGTTTTTCAAGGTTAGGAAGTGGCTCCAAAACCTGGTCAACCTCATGTATGACACCATTCTCGGCAAGCATGTCTTTGGTAACAATAGAAGCGTTTTGTACGTTAGATCCGGTGTATGGGGTAGTGTAAAACATGCCGTAATCCGAAGCTGCCTGCTGTGCCGTACGGTTACTTTCAAATACTTTTCTTAAATAAAGCGGTACATATTTAAAGTTTTGCTCTACAACGGTTCCAATGGATGCAGATGCACCCGGCATATCATATACCCATATCTTGTTGTTCTGATAGTTCATCTGATATATTGGTTTGTAGTAGGCCGTTTTTTTCCGGATACTGGTTAAGGTATCCCACTCACCGTATAATACATCAGTTAAATGATCAAAAGTATAGTTGTTGTACACGATAGAATAACTGACAATCTGATTTCTTACAGAATCAGGCATGTCAGCTACGGTAGCATAATTATTTGCTTGCAGGAAGGCTTTGAAAGCAACGTCGTTAGGGGCAAAGACGGTATACAAACCGCTCGATTTGAGGGCTGAAGCGTAAAGGGTACTGTCAACGCATTGCAGATAATGCGTAAATCGTCCTTGTTTTTGCAAAACTTCGTAAATAGGAGGCTCTAACCAACCCGGACGTTTGAAGTAATCTTCTTTTTCGTTCGTACATCGAACAAGTAGTAGCAGAATAAACGACAAGAGGATGGGAATTCTAATGAAATTTCTCATGAAGCATTTTAATTTAAGGTAATTTATTTGACTATCCTGCCGATTTAATAATCAGCAAATAAACTTGGTGCAAAATTACAATTTCGATATAAGTTTAGTACTGTCATATTGTACAACTATATAGAAATTTATACAATTCTTTGTGTTATAACCAGCCTTTTCCATCCAATTCTCCCGTTAAATTCAATTTTGGGTTTATTGTTATGTCTCAGGTATTTCTCTGTTCAAATTGCAATTAAAATGTTGGTGTCCAGCTTTCTTAAGTTGAGTAAAGTGTGTTTGTAATTGTCATTTTATTACACCGGATTATCTTTATGTATATCCAAGTATTATAACGGTCGTATGCAGGTATGGTTTTGCATTTGCAAAAAAAAGTATTGTTGTTTGTATACTTTTGATTTAAAAAAATAGATTTAGTAACTTTGCCCTGTGGAATTCAACATACATGACTGGAAATTCAGGAAAGGAGTTTTTTTTTGAAAGTTTATTTTATTCTGTAAAAGAAAAAATAATATCCGGATATCATCAGTAGATCATGAAATGAATAACAGTGAGTTTAAGCTATTAATGAACAAAAAATTATGAAAAATCAACCTTTCTTCCTAATCGTGCTTTTTATTTGTTTTTCTTTTTTAGTCTCTGCCCAAACGGAGAATGAAATAAGTTACTATCAACCAAATCAATTGGTTGAAGTGGATTTTGTTCGGGGTGTAAATTCTTTTGGAGCTAATGAAGACGTAAAAATAGAAAAAACAAATGAATCGGCAACACATTTAATCGAAAAAGAACATAAAACCAACAATTATGTTTTTGCATACTTTAAGAATAATGGACAAGATGGTCTGCATATGGCCGGAAGCAAAGATGGATTAAAATGGACTGCTTTTAAAAATGACTTATCCTTTTTAACACCAATGGTTGCGAAAGTTAAATTGATGCGTGATCCCTGCATTATTCAGGGTTTTGATGGAAGATTTCACATGGTCTGGACAGTTAGCTGGACCGACAAAGGGATAGGATATGCCAGCTCTGCGGATTTACTTAACTGGTCGGAACAGAACTTTATCCCGGTAATGGCAAAGGAGGACAGCGCCCGGAATACCTGGGCGCCTGAAATAACGGCCGATCCAAAAACCAAAACGTACATGATTTACTGGTCTACCACCATCAGGGGGAAGTTCCCCGAAACAGCCTCAACAATGGATGACGGTTATAATCACCGCATATATTATGTTACTACCATAGATTTTAAAACATTTAGCGAAACGAAACTGCTTTACGAACCGGGTTTTAATGTGATTGATGCTAATATTGTACGTGATGAAAATCGTTTTATCATGTTTATGAAAGATGAAACCCGTGAACCTGCTCAGAAAAATCTAAAAATTGCCTTCTCCGATAAACTGACCGGTCCTTATTCACCTGCAGGCAAACCTATAACAGGAAATTACTGGGCGGAAGGCCCTACAACTTTTAAGAAAGATGGTAAATGGCTGGTCTATTTCGATAAATACCGCGACCATAAATACGGAGCCATCACTTCGTCCGATCTGATAAACTGGACCGATATTTCAGATAAAATATCAGTGCCTTCAGGCCTGCGTCACGGGACAATTTTTGAGGTGAGCGACAGTATTTATGATCTGTTGAAAAAGCAATGATTATTACAGTCTTACTGACCTTCAGTCAAAAAAAAGTAACCATGAACAGATTTTTTATTTCCTTGTTTCTTTTTCCATTGTTTTTTTTTAATTCATCAGCACAGCAATCGGCAAAATGGGGCGACCAGGGCGATGGAACCTATTGTAATCCGGTTTTGCCCGCTGATTACAGTGATATTGATGCCATACGTGTCGGCTCCGACTATTACGCCATCTCGTCCACTTTTCAGTATTTGCCCGGTGTGGTTATGCTGCATTCAAAAGATCTTGTGAACTGGGAAATTCTCAGTCATGTGGTCAATGATCTGACAGTAATCTCGCCGGAACTTAACTGGGATAAAATGAACCGCTATGGAAAAGGGATATGGGCCGGATCCATTCGTTATTATAAAGGGCGTTTTTGGGTTTATTTTGGAACGCCCGACGAAGGATTCTTTATGAGTTCGGCAAAAAATCCGGCAGGGCCCTGGGAACCATTGCATGCGCTCTGGAAAGTGTCAGGTTGGGACGACTGTTGTTCGTTTTGTGACGATAACGGGCAGTTGTATTTTATAGCAACTAATTTTGCATTGTACCAAAAAACCAATAAAAAATACAACATACATCTTTTCAGGTTGACTTCCGATGGGAAAAGTATTATCATGGAATCCGATTCCATTATTCATCAATCGAATGGGAGTGAAGCCAATAAATTGTACAAAATGAACGGACTTTATTATCATTATTTCAGTGAGATAAAAAAAGAAGGACGTGTTATCATGATGCGAAGATCCAAAACTATATATGGACCCTGGGAAACAAAACAGTTGAACCACGTGGATAAAAATACAGACAGAGAACCAAATCAGGGCGGATTGATTCAAGCCAGGACCGGGGAATGGTTTTTCTTTACACATCATGGCTCTGGTGGCAACTGGGATGGACGGGTGGCCAGTTTATTGCCGGTAAACTGGATAAATGGCTGGCCAATTATTGGTGCGGTAGGTTCCGACTCCATTGGCAATATGGTTTGGCGTGGCAAAAAGCCGGTCAAAAAAGCTTTAAAATTAAGAATTAAAACCAGTGATGAATTCAACCAAAAAACACTTCCGGCTCAATGGGAATGGAACTATCAGCCACGGAATGAAAACTGGTCGTTAATGGAACGAAAGGGTTTCCTGCGCCTTTATGCATTTCAACCCATCCGGCCACTGGACAAAAATAAACTGATTTTTCGTGCCGGAAATACCCTTACACAACGTAGTTTCCGAAGCAGTGTGAATGAAGTAATTATCAAAATGGAAATCAGTGCAATGGCCAACGGACAGTATGCCGGGTTAACACATTATGCTTCTTCATTCAGTACTTTCGGCGTTATACAACATGATGGAGTAAAAACGCTGAGCTACAACAATAATGGTGACATTTCAACCGGAATAAGCATTACAGCCCAAACCGTATGGTTAAAATCAGGCTGGGGATGGGATGGAATTAGCAAGTATAGCTTTAGCTTAGATGGCAAAGCGTTTACTGATTTCGGTGACAGTTATCAGCTTTCGTGGGGAAATTACCGCGGTGACAGGGTGGGAATATTCAACTATAACGTACTGGAAAATAAGGGTTATGTGGATGTCGATTACTTTCATTATACATACAAACAATAAAATTGAGCATGTATTTAACGCCTGGAATAATATTCAAAGCATGAAAAACCGGTTTAAGAAACTCCTTTCGGGTTTATAACTCTAAATGACGGTTTTAATAGAACCGTATATAAATTAAATTTTAATTCTAAAAAATAATATCTATTTTATGAAAACCACATTCCGATTCATCATTTTAGCTCTTTTTATTCTCACTCAGTCTGTTTATTCACAACAAGAAGTGAACACAAACGATTCGACGAAAAGAAAACGTCCGCCGGTGCTTAAAAATGCAGTTCACGATCCGGTAATGATCAGGGAAGGCGATAACTATTATATTTTTGCAACCGGACGCGGAATATCAGTGAAGACTTCGAAAGATATGAAGAACTGGGAAAATATCAATGCAGTTTTCCCCGATACAACAAATTTGCCGGCCTGGCATCGCGACGATATTCCCAAACAACGCGGTCATCTCTGGGCTCCGGACATTCACTACCGCGACGGGTTGTTTCATCTTTATTATTCAGTTTCGGCATGGATGGATTTCAACTCGAGCATTGGATATGCAACCAACAAAACGCTGGATCAGCATTCGCCCGATTATAAATGGATTGACAAAGGAAAAGTAATCGATTTCAGAAATGGTGGCGAAGGAGTAAACGTGATTGACCCCAATGTTTTTGTGGAGAAAGACGGCAGTGTCTGGCTTTTTTATGGCTCGTATAAAGCAGGATTAAGATTGGTGGAGATCGACCGGAAGACCGGAAAACTTAAAAGTGAGAAGCCCGGTTTAACCATTCTTACAAATTCTTTGGGTGAAGGTGTTTTCGTTATTAGAGTGGATGACTATTACTATATTTTTGCATCGCGCGGCCGCTGTTGCTCCGGATTAGAAAGCACCTATCAGGTGGTGATGGGACGTTCGAAAAACCTGAAAGGTCCTTACTTAAATAAAGCGGGCGAAAGTTGGGTGGACGACAAATACTCACTGTTTATGGAAGGGAATTACGAAGAACCGGGCAGAGGTCATAACGGATTTTTTACCGAACACGACACAACTTATATTGTTTATCATGCATATACACGTTCGGCAAATGGCGCTTCCTTGCTCAATATCAAACCCGTTTATATGGACGAAGAAGGCTGGCCAACTCTTACACCGACAAAAAAAGTGTTATTTGCCAAATCGAATTTAATCAACCTGAAGAAATGAGAATACTAAAGAATTGGCAATCACTGTTTTTAGTTTCAATGCTCGTGATCAATGGTTGTGTCAGTGTTCATGCGCAAAAGCCAGCCAATGCTTCAACCTTGTGGTATACAACGCCCGCCAAAGTGTGGGACGAAGCCTTGCCCATTGGAAACGGAAGGTTGGGAGCTATGATTTTTGGACGGGTAAGTGAAGAAACTTTGCAACTGAACGAACAATCGCTTTGGACCGGCGGACCGGTAAATCCAAATCCAAATCCTGAAGCACCTACCTTTTTGCCCATAGTTCGTAATGCCCTTTTTGAAGGGAAATACGGTGATGCCATCAAAGGAATGCGCAAAATGCAGGGCGATGGATCCCAAATGTATCAACCGTTGGGCGATTTAATTATCAAACAGCCTTTTACAGGAAAAATCACCAGTCAATACCGCGATCTGGATATCACAAATGCGATTGCAACCACCAGTTTTACGGTCGACGGTGTGAATTATACCCGCGAAATGTTTTCCTCTGCACCCGATCAGGTCATGGTGCTCAGACTAAAATCAAGCGTGAAAGGCAAGTTGAATTGCAGCCTTATCTCACGACACGAGTTGAGTTTTAAACGCGAATTTGCCTCGAAAAATGAAATGGTTTTGAAAGGAAAAGCCAGAACCTATGCCGATATGCGACGGGCTCCGAAACCCATCATTTTTGAGGATGAAAATAATTGTAAGGGCATGCGTTTTCAATTCAGGGTAAAGGTGATTTCAACCGATGGAAAAGTGACCAATGACAGTGCCATCAATATCTCAAATGCAACCGAAGCAGTTATCCTTATTTCGGCAGCTACCAGTTTCAATGGTTTTGATAAATGCCCTGTAAATGAGGGGAAAGACGAAGAAACATTGGCAATTGACTATCTGAAAGCTGCTTCCAAAAAGAAATTTGCCCAACTAAAATCGGCTCATATTGCAGATTATCAAAAATATTTCAACCGCGTTCAATTATCAATAACTGATAAACCAACCAACGATAAACCAACCAATGAACGACTTTCGGATTATAAAAAAGGTGCTGATGATTCCTCACTTGAAATGCTTTATTTTAATTTTGGTCGTTATTTGTTGATTTCATCAAGCCGCCCCGGAGGATTCCCTGCTAATTTACAAGGAATCTGGAATGGAAATATCCGTCCTTCGTGGGGAAGTAATTATACCACGAACATCAATTTGCAAATGAACTACTGGCCTGCCGAAATTCTGAATCTATCGGAATGTGCCACGCCGCTTTTTGATCATATAGAACGACTTGCAATTAACGGGAAAGCCATTGCCAGAAATTTTTATAATTGTGGCGGTTGGGCCGTGCATCACAATTCCGATATCTGGGCTTTGGCAAATCCGGTTGGTGAAGGAAATGGTGACCCTAAATGGGCAAACTGGGCGTTGGGAAGTCCCTGGCTGAGTCAACATTTATTCGATCATTACCGGTACACGGGCGACAAAAAATTTCTGAAGGAAAAAGCGTATCCTTTGATGAAAGGTGCTGCTGAATTTTGCGTTGACTGGTTGGTGGAACATGATGGTTATCTGGTAACCGCACCTTCAACCTCACCCGAAAACGATTATTTACTGCCATCCGGTGGAAAAACGGCTGTAACAATAGCTTCAACAATGGATATGGAGATCATTTGGGATTTATTTACCAATATGATTGAAGCCTCAGAAATTCTCGGAGTCGATAGCGATTACCGGAAGACGCTCCAGGATAAACGGGCCAAATTGTACCCCTTGCACATTGGCAAACGTGGCAATCTGCAGGAATGGTACGGCGATTATCAGGATGTTGATTCCCTGCACCGTCACGTCTCACATCTTTTCGGATTGCATCCCGGTCGTCAGATTTCTCCCTTATTGGACACGAAATTTGCAGATGCTTGTCGTCGAACCCTCGACATTCGTGGAGATGGCGGCACCGGCTGGAGCAAAGCCTGGAAAATAAATTTCTGGGAACGACTGTTGGATGGTGATCATGCTTATAAAATGTATCAGGAATTGCTCAGGCAATCAACTTACGACAATCTTTTCGACGCTCACAAACCTTTCCAGATTGATGGTAACTTTGGCTCCATTGCCGGTATCGCCGAAATGTTTGTGCAAAGTCATTTGGATGTCATTCAGCTGCTTCCGGCTTTACCTTCGAAATGGGAAACCGGTTTTGTAAAAGGATTGCGGGCCCGTGGAGGATTTGAAGTGGATATTGACTGGCAAAAAGGCAGGCTCCGGAATGGATTGATAAAATCTTCAATTGGGGGTAAATGTGTGCTGCGTACGAATGTTCCTGTAGAAGTTGCCGGAGTGAAAACAGAAACACAGGCTGTGCCTTTTTACAATCAAACAAATTATATAATAAGCTTTGAATCAAAGGCCGGTGAAAGTTATAAAATTACTGCTCAATAAAAAAAACTATGATACGAATCATTCGAATTATCCTTGTATTTCTTCTTTTGGCTCCTTGTTTATTCTCTAAAAACGTCATAACATCAAGTCCTGACGGAAGAATAAAAGCTGCATTTTCGGTAAATAAAGCCGGGCATTTGGTTTATACAGTATCAAAAAAAGGCAAAACGGTTATTTTGCCATCTCCCGTTGGGATCATTGTGGATAGCGTTGACTTAGGAGAAAATGTAAATTTAGGATCCCCGATAATAAGTTCTTTTTCAGAAACCTATTCAACAACAGGCGTTCATACCAGGGCGGTAAATAATTACAATGAAACAATACTAAGTGTACTTGCTAAAAATCCTACCGGAAACTGGACGCTTGAGATTCGTACTTTCAATGATGCTGTGGCTTATCGCTATCGTGTTGAAGGAAACGGTTCACGCAAAATAAACGGTGAAGTTTCGGCGTGGATACTTCCTGCCGGGTGTACCCTGTGGTATCAAAGCAATAAACAACGCGACTACGAAGCACCATTTCTGCAGGCTAATCCCGATACCATTACACGACCTTTACAATTGATGACTACGGCCACTTTTAAATTGCCCGAAAACCAGGGTTATGCCAAAATTACCGAAGCCAATCTTCTTAATTACAGTGATATGGCATTGGAAACATCAGGTGGTGCAACTTATAAATCCTTGTTTCACAATAGTCTTAAAGGCTGGCAAGCCGAAGGTGAAATTGTTTCACCCTGGCGCGTGGTTATTGTTGTTGATGATTTGAATGCATTGGTAAACACCGATGTTATTCAGAATCTTTGTCCGGCACCGGCCCCCGATCTGGTGAATGCCGCCTGGATTCAACCCGGCCGCAGCACCTGGCATTGGATGGTAACCGGTCAACCGAAACTTGAAGATCAGACAAAATGGATAGACTGGACGAAAACGCTCGGCTTCGAATACTATATTATTGACGATGGCTGGATAAAATGGACAAAAGATAAACAAAATCAATGGGCCTGCATGAAGAAAGTGGTGGATTATGCTAAATCACAAAACGTGAAAATATGGGCGTGGACGCATTCCAAAGAGCTTTTTACACCTGAACAACGGAAAGACTATTTTGCCAGAGCGAATGCTGCCGGTATTGTGGGTCTGAAAATTGACTTTATGAAACCTGCCGATCCCGTTTGGGTAAAATGGTACGACGATTGCCTGCGTGATGCTGCCAAATACAAACTTATGGTCAATTTTCACGGTGCTGTGAAACCCACCGGTCGCGAGCGGACCTGGCCAAACGAACTGACGCGCGAAGGAATTCGTGGTCGTGAAATGGGCAAACAGCAGGCGATGCACGATATTTCGCTTATCTTCACCCGTTTTGTACAGGGACATGCCGATTACACGCCCACCGATTTTCGTCCTGAGAAGCTGAAAGGCTCAACTTTTGCACACGAACTGGCTATGGCCATCACTTTCACTTCTCCCTTGTTTTGTTTTTCGGGTCGCCCCGAAGATTATATTGCCGGCGAGGCTTTCCAATTGTTGAAAACCTTGCCAGTAACCTGGGACGAAACGATAGTGCTTCCCGGCAGTGAAATCGGAAAATTAGCTGCCATGGCACGCCGCAAAGGAAATGATTGGTATATAAGTGTTTTGAACGCCGATAAAACTGATAATTTTAAAATTCAGCTTGATTTTTTAGGCAAAGAAGCTTACTCTGTTGAAAAATTTGAAGATGTAGCCGGTAATAATGAGGCATGGTTACATTCAGTGTCTACAGTACCTGCCGGTAATTTATTGACAATCAATTTGTCGAAGGATGGCGGTTTTGTGGCTAAAATGACCCGAAAATAAAAAAAAGTGTATTTGATTTTTTTAAATATTTCATCATCAACTACTAAGTTATAATTTTATGATAAATCCAAATTCGAAACTGAATTATGCATGTTCATTCAACCAGAAAAGATATTTTCTGTTTTTATTTTCGGGATTATTTTTCAACGTTTTCGTGTTGTTAAACGCGCAGGTAGATACGAATCAGCATCTTCCGCGTAAACCAAACCCTATCGTGTTAGGTGCCGACGATAAGCCCGCTTTTGAAAGTGCTCCGGTGGGTTTCGACAAAAAGCGGGAAAATATTGAACATGGGAAAGTTACTCCGGTTACATATTTCTCAAAAACTGTCGGGAATAATCGCCGCATGTTGGTTTACACTCCTCCCGGATATTCGCCATCGAAAAAATACCCGGTTTTATATTTGCTACATGGTATTGGTGGTGACGAAAAAGAATGGTTCAGAAATGGTCAGCCTGATATTATTTTCGACAATCTGTATGCCGAAGGGAAAATTGTGCCGATGATAGTAGTTCTGCCCAATGGCCGTGCCATGCCAAACGATTCGGCAGTGGGAGATATTTTCGCACCCGATAAAGTCAAGGCATTTGCAAATTTTGAACCGGATCTGCTGAGCGATCTGATACCTTTTATTGAATCGAAATACAAAGTAAAATCCGGTTCTGAAAATCGTGCATTGGCAGGTTTGTCAATGGGTGGGGGACAGTCGTTAAACTTCGGAATGGGTAATGTAGGTACTTTTGCTTATGTTGGCGGATTTTCGTCCGCTCCAAATACAAAAGCGCCTGAACTTTTACTGCCTGATCCCAAAGAAGCAACAAAGAAACTGAAGCTTTTATGGATTTCGTGCGGCAATGAGGATGGTTTAATATCAATAAGCCAGGGAGTGCATAAGTATCTGAAAGAAAAGAAAGTTGATCATATATGGCACGTAGAACCCGGCAAACACGACTTTCAGGTTTGGAAAAATGATTTGTATTTATTTGCACAACTTATTTTTAAATGAGTTTTAAATGTCAGTAATTCAATACTATAAATTTGAATAATTCAGAACTCTAGCAAAAAAAAACATGAAAAATACAAATTCCCGTCGCGATTTTCTGAAAAAAGCAGGCATAATCGGCCTCGTTGCAGTTGCATCTCCCAAAACCATCTTGACTGCAATGCCCCTGAAATCTGATTGGAAATCAAAAGATAAATCGGGCGATGGTACTATTTTTCTTTTTCAGGGTGATTCCATCACCGATGGCAATCGCGGACGGAATACCGATCCGAACCATATCATGGGTCATGGTTACGCATTCAGCATTGCCAGCAGGTTGGGCGCCGACCATCCCGAAAAGCACCTTACTTTTTACAACCGTGGCATCAGCGGAAATAAGGTGAGCGATTTAGCCAACCGCTGGCAAAAAGACTGTCTGGATTTAAAACCCAATGTGTTGAGTATTTTAATTGGCATAAATGACGTCAGTTATTTTATACAGACTAAAGACAACGCGCTGTTGGATCAATATGTGCAAACCTACAAGTCTTTGCTCGACCGGACAAAAGAGCAAAACCCCGATGTTCTGTTTGTGCTTTGTCTGCCTTTTATTTTGTCCGTTGGAAAGATAAAAGAGGATTGGGAGGCCTATCAAACGGAGATTCAAAAGCGGCAGGAAATTGTTAAGCAAATCGCTCTATCGTATAATGCTTTGGTGGTCGATTTTCAAACGGTTATGAACAAAGCCTGCGACAGAGCTCCTGCCGGTTATTGGATGTGGGACGGCATTCATCCAACTGTTGCCGGGCATGAACTGTTGACACGCGAGTGGATAAAAGTTGTTGGGAAAAATCTCCGGTTTGTCCGGTAAAGTGAAGCGTGTTTACTTTGCGTACTTTGCGCCTTTGCGTGCATATTTTTTTTGATCTATTGAAATAAAACCACAAGAGGAAATATAGAAAAGATAAAACATTCAACCAACAGGTTTGTTATGAACAAAGATATTTGAATTTGTATCACATTCAATAATGACACCGGTCAATTATTTGTAATCTTTGTTTATTACATTTTGGTCAATTTGTTTTCCGGATTCATAAATGTTTCGTACCGGAATATCGCCCGGATATTTTCGGTCCCGGGAATTGAGGTGTCGGTTTTTCTTATTTATTTCAGATTTTAAAAATGCCGTTTTATGTCTATCTCAACTTATCTTAAAATTTTCTTTTTCTTACTGTCACTTCTTTTCGTTCAGAACGTAAATGCGCATTCCATGGGATCGACTTTTTCGAATCTGAAATATTCCGGAGGTATTCTGACCTTGGAAACCCGGATTTTTTACAGCGATTTTTACTATGAATTTCAGAAATCAACCTCTGTGAAAAATAAGGATTACATTAAATCCGGCATTGATAAAGCAGACCAAAAAGATCTCGAAAAGTATTTCAGGAAGAATATCCGAATCTGGTCAGACAATAAAGCGCTTTATTTTGATACTTTTAGCTTTAAATTTGAACGGCACGATGAAGATGCCTATATTCTCATTGTTGAGTTAAGTGCCAAAGCAAAGATCACTGACAAATCTAAAATTAAAATTTTTGACTCGGTTTTACTCAACACAATTATGGGACAAAAACACCTGATCAATGTTTTTTTGAAAGATACAGACAATCCCTCCCACGGAATTATTACGCTCGATAAGCAGCATCCCGCTTATGAATTTGTAAACGAATGAGTGTACTTTAAAACAGGAGAATGAATAATTTTCTATTTCCAGTTCATTAAAGATTCTATTCCTTTGTAACCTTAATACTATCGCATTTACTGAGCACCTAAATTATAGCAAATGAAAAAAATTACTCAAGTACTTTTACTTCTTGTCTTTCTCACCGGAAATCTAATGGCACAACGCCATCTGGAAAAACTAAACCGTGGTTTGGTAGCGGTACGCACTTCTTCCAGTCAGGTTTTTCTGTCCTGGCGCGTGTTGGGTTCCGATCCTGATAACGTAGCTTTTAACTTATACCGCGATGGCGTGAAAATCAATACAACACCCATCGTTACGGCCACAAATTATAATGATGCCACTGTTTCGGCAACAACTTACACCGTAAAGACAGTAATCAACGATGTTGAAACCGGAGAAACCAATCAGGCTTCTGTCCTGACAAATAATTACCTCGATATTCCCATGAGCATTCCGGCAGCAATGACCATGCCTGATGCCACGACCTGTACCTATTCTCCCAACGATTGTAGTGTGGGTGACGTGGACGGAGACGGAGAATTTGAAATTGTAGTAAAATGGGAACCCAATAATGCAAAAGACAATTCGCAATCGGGTTATACCGGAAATGTTTTCCTTGATGTTTATAAACTGAATGGCACAAAATTATGCCGGATTGATTTAGGGAAAAATATACGTGCCGGTGCACATTATACCGATTTCGAAGTGGATGATTTCGATGGCGATGGAAAAGCTGAAATTATATGCAAAACTGCTCCGGGAACGAAAGATGGATTGGGAAACTTCCTGAGTAAAGGTCCGGCAGCTTCCGATAATGATGCAGCCGATTATCGTACTGCTGCAGGTTATATTTTAAGCGGACCGGAATACCTGTCTTGCTTCAGCGGTCTGAACGGTGCAGAACTTTCAACAGTAAATTATAATCCGGCCCGTGGAACTGTATCTTCATGGGGTGATAGTTATGGTAATCGTGTCGATCGTTTCCTGGCTTGTACGGCCTATCTCGATGGCGTGCACCCGAGTGCAGTTATGTGCAGAGGATATTATACCAGGGCTGTATTGGCTGCCTGGGATTTCAGAAACGGACAGTTGACGCAGCGTTGGGTGTACGATTCGAATACTCCCAATGGTGCAAATGCTGCCGGACAAGGGAATCACAACCTGAGTGTTGGTGATATTGATAATGACGGAAAAGATGAAATCGTTTATGGATCTTCTGCATTTGATGATAATGGTAAATGTCTTTATTCGACCGGACTTGGACATGGAGATGCCATACACTTGAGTGATCTGGATCCTGATAGAAAAGGACTGGAACTTTGGGAAATGCATGAATCAACCGGAGCTGCTTATGGTGAGGAAATGCACGATCCGGGAACCGGTGCAATTATATGGGGAAATTATACAGGATCTGATAATGGAAGAGGTTGTGCCGCTAATATTATTCCCGGAAATCGTGGATTTGAAATGTGGAGTGCATCGGGTACTGCGCTTTTTAATAAATCAGGTGTTGGTTTAGGCTCTTCAAAACCTTCAATGAATTTTAGAATATATTGGGACGGGGATCTACAGGATGAACTGCTTGATAATATTACGATCACAAAATGGAGTACCGGTACATTATTTACAGCAGAAGGTTGTGCTTCGAATAACGGTACAAAAGCTACTCCAAATCTTTCTGCCGATATTTTTGGGGACTGGCGCGAAGAAGTCATTTTCAGAACAACGGACAATACAAAACTTCGGATTTTTACTACAACAATTCCGACATCCTATAAAATGTATACGTTGATGCATGATGCACAGTACAGGAATGCAATTGCATGGCAGAATACAGGTTACAACCAACCCCCTCATTGTGGTTTTTATATTGGAGATGATATGCAAACCGCTCCGGTTTCTGCGATATACAATAATGAGAAAAGATGGAAGTCGGGAACAAACTGGGATGATAATATTTCTGCTTCGTGGACCGATAGCACATCAACAACTTCTACATTCAAAAATGGTGATGGTGTTTTATTCGATCTTACAGCCGGTGCCAATGCAACGGTAGTTGTAAGTGCTAATTTGACTCCAAAAAGCGTAAAAGTTAATTCACCTTATCATGTCGAAATTTCAGGAACCGGTACACTTACAGGTAATATGGATCTTAAAAAGATTGGGGCCGGAAGTTTAAAATTGAATAACAACAACAATTTTACCGGAACTACAACTGTCTGGGACGGAGATTTCTATAATAACGGGATTTTGTCAAACAGTGAAGTATCACTTAAAGCCTTCGTGAAACTGGGTGGTAAGGGAACCTTTGGGAATAATGTCATTTTGGGAAATTTATCAGCCATCGATCCCGGGAATTCTACCGGTGAAACTGCGAAACTTACTTTTTTAAAGGATTTAAATGAAGAGGGAACTGTTTCATATAACTTCGATATCGCAATGAATGCCGGAAATGTTATATCCTGCGACACGCTGATGATTGGCGGAAATTGGACAATGGCAGGTAAAAGTACTTTTAATCTAAACACGGTAAACGGAACGCTTCCGGCCGGAGTTTACACCTTAGCCCAATGTTCGGGTACAATAACCGGTGATTTGTCCAAAATTAAAATTACAGGTGTTCCTTCAACTTTAAGTTATATACTTGAGCAAGTAAACGGAGACATAAATTTAATCATTAAAGCCCCGCTAACATTGACCTGGAAAGGGAATATTGATACAAAATGGGATGTTGGAAAAACAGCCAACTGGTTGCAGGATGTAGATTCAAAAATCTTTATTTCAAATGATACGGTCCTGTTTACTGAAGATGCAACGATAAAATCAGTTGTAATAAATGAAAATGTAATTCCCGGTTCCGTGGCAGTTGATGCATCTTCGAATTTTACCTTCAGTGGTAGCGGTTCGATTGAAGGTAGGGGCGGTTTACTGAAAAATGGAGCAGGAAATCTGATCATCACTACTTCGAATAAATATACCGGCAAAACGATCATCAACGGAGGAACCATCGAAATTTCTACTTTGTCAAATGGTGGTGTAAATTCTCCTTTGGGTGCTGCAACCAGTGTACCGGAGAATATTCAGATAAACGGTGGGAAATTAAGTTTCCCGGGATATTCTGTCGCAACCAATCGTGGATTCACTTTGGGTCAAAATGATGGAACTATTTCCATTGCCAATCCCAACTCAATTTTAGCTGTTACGGGGAAAATTACCGGTTCCGGGAAGTTAATAAAAGAAGGATTAGGCCGGATATCTTTATCTGTTGCCAACAATTACGCTGGAGGAACGCATATAAAAGCCGGCGGGATTGTTTTGACATCTGATATTGCAAATGCTTACGGTCTTGGTAGTGATACAATTACACTGCAGGGTGGTTCGCTGTTCATGTTTGACAGCAACACTACCGACAATACCTCTACCTGGAAATTACTTATTCCAAAAGGTTATACCGGAAATTTGAATGTCGATGGAAAATCAACAATCGCAGGTTCAATATCGGGAGGTGGAACGTTGAATTATTATACGAATTTCACGGGTAATGTTTTGACTGCTGATGTGTCGCAATTCACAGGAACCATCAATGTGAATACCGATGTTGATGGTGGCAATTTTGTGGTTTACAATACCAAAGGATATGAAAATGCAAAAATTAATCTGAACAATAAGGTTACTGCCATCTACAGAGCAACATCGAACATTACGATTCCTGTTGGTGACTTAACCGGTTTTGCGAGTTCAATACTTGGGGCCGGTGGTGCCGGAGCCTGCACAATTACCTGGGAAATAGGAGCAAGGAATGCAAATTCCACATTTAACGGCGTAATTTCAAACACGCAGTACAGCGGTAGCGGAGCAGTGGCAGCCATCAAAAAAGTAGGAACAGGAATCTGGACATTAACCAATAACAATACATATGGTGGTGGTACAATCCTGAACGGTGGAACTTTAATGGTGAATAATACCACAGGAAGCGGATTGGGAACCGGAGCAGTGAGTGTAAACTCAGGTGCTGTACTTGCCGGAACCGGAATAATCTCAGGTGCTGTGACCGTAAATGACGGAGGTGTTTTATCTCCTGCCAATGGTGCCGGAACTTTGACTGTAAATAATCAGATAGATGTTTTAACCGGTGGTATTTTTGCTGTCGATATCGATAAAACAAATTCGAAAAACGATTTGTTGACTCTGACGGGCACACTTGCTATGTCAGGTAAATTGCAAATTACAGTTTTAAACGGAACTGTTTTTGCTGACGGAGATGCATTTAAAATTGTAAACGGAACAATTACCGGAACACCGGCTGAAATTATTCCTGCAACACCTGGTGAAGGTCTGGCATGGGATTTAACTGATTTCAATGCTGCCGGAACTGTCAAAGTGAAAGTTTCAACAGGTTTGAACGACGCTCAGATCAAAACAAAAGTTTATCCTAATCCATTTAATGATATGATTCACATCGAAATGGGGCAGACCGTCAATGAGGTGCAGGTTTCAGTTGTAAATTTGATTGGTGAAGTTGTATATTTGAATAAATTCAGTAGTATTGATCAGATAAACCTGAACCTGGATATCTTGACTAAGGGTGTTTACCTGCTTCAGATAAAAGCGGATGAAAATCTTATTTCAAGGAAGATTGTAAAAAAATAAAGACTTATGATAAATCAATATTCACTTAAAGCCCTCTTTAAGTCCCCCTTCGGGGGATTTAGGGGGCTTTTCCTTTTTCTTCTGTTTCCCGTCTTATCCTACGGACAATCCATTGAACTGAAGTGGATCGGCGATAAACCGGGGATGAAGACAGGCGTCAGTTGGGGAGTTCCGTTTGAGAAAGGAAAAGTGAAAAAGGACCAGGCTTTTGCGCTGAATGCTCAAAATGACGATGAAATTCCTGTTCAAACCTGGCCGTTGGCATACTGGCCGGACGGTTCAATTAAATGGCTGGGTTTTGCTGCTGTTACAAATTCACAACAAAAATTCAGTCTGAAATTTGCTGCTAAAACAAAGATATACGAAGGCTTAACGGTCAATAAATTACAAGATTTAATCCATATAAATACCGGAATCCTGACCTGTGATATCAATACTAAAGGGAATGTATTGATAAAAAATCTGAAGGTTCATGGAAAAACAGTCTCTGAAAATGGCCGTCTGGTTTGCACGCTCGAAAACAGGGATAAAATTGATGAACAAATCATTCAGTATTATGATTTTCAAAGCGATGTCAGGGAAGTTGTGGTCGAGCAAGCGGGTCCGGTGCGATCAGTGATAAAAATTACCGGTGTTCATAAATCATTGAACAGCGATCGGGCGTTTTTGCCATTTACTGTCCGGCTTTATTTTTACGCAGGACTGCAAACAGTCCGTGTAGTTCATACATTTATTTTTGATGGCGATCAGCAAAAAGATTTTATAAAGCACCTCGGGATTGTTTTCGATGTTCCGTTCCGGGAGCAAATTCAAAACCGTCAGGTACGTTTTTCGGGTGATAAAAACGGGTTGTGGAGTGAACCGGTAAAACCCTTGATTGGTCGTTCTCCTTTTGTTTATAATGGCGATAGAACATTGTCAGATAAACAGGTGGCAGGCGAACGTCTTCCGGAAATTACAGAATCTGATGCTGTTGCCTTTCACATGTTTTCAAATTATCCGGCCTGGGATAGTTATAAACTTACGCAACTCACTGCGGATGCTTTCACCATCAGCAAAAGAACCAACGATAAAAGTTCCTGGTTGTTTGCCAATTCGGGGAAACAATCATCCGGACTGGCGCTGGTTGGGGATGTATCAGGCGGGCTGGCTGTTTCGCTTAAAAACTGCTGGCAATCCTATCCGGCGTCATTGGAGATATATCATACCCGGCGTGAAAAAGCAGAATTATCCGTTTCGTTTTGGTCGAAAGAAGCCGAAGCCATGGATTTAAGGCATTACGATACCATTGCACATGATCTGGATGCAACCTACGAAGATGTTCAGCCCGGATTCAGCACGCCCTCAGGTGTCGCCAGGACCAGTGAACTGACTCTTTTCCCCTTCGATGCATTGCCGACAAAACAGCAAACTTCTGAAATGGCTGATTATGGCACATCAACACATCAACTGATCTGTACGCCGGAATATCTTCATAATGTAAAAGCTTTCGGAACCTGGAGTTTGCCCGACCGGTCGAATGAAACTAAAAACCGGATAGAAAATCAACTGGACAGTTCGATTCTATTTTATCAAACAGCAATAAAAGAACATCATTGGTACGGATTCTGGAACTTTGGTGATGTCATGCACAGCTATGATCCAATTCGACATTCCTGGAAATATGATATCGGAGGATTTGCATGGGACAATACCGAATTAGCCCCCGGAAACTGGCTCTGGTACTCGTTTCTAAGAACCGGAAGAGCCGATATTTTCAGTATGGCTGAAGCCATGACGCGTCATAATTCGGAAGTAGACTGTTATCATCTTGGCCGTTTTAAAGGATTGGGAAGCCGGCACAATGTGTCCCACTGGGGTGATGGAGCAAAAGAAGCGCGCATCGGTCAGGCGGCATGGAAAAGACAATATTATTACCTGACTACCGACGAACGGTCGGGTGACTTGATGCACGAAGCGCTGGAAGCCGAAAATGCCGTTTGCGAGTTAGATCCATTGCGTATTGCACAACCGCGTGAGCAGTTTCCTTATAATGCTCCGGCCCGTTTGCGCTGGGGACCCGACTGGCTCGCACTTGCCGGCAACTGGATGACAGAGTGGGAGCGAACCGGTGACAAGAAATATTACAATAAAATTGTGGCAGGTTCGGAAAGCCTGTCCAGACTTCCTTCGGGATTGTTTACCGGTCCAAACGGATTGGGCTATGATCCGGCAACAGGAATTCTTTCGTACGATGGCGATCCGAAAATTACGAATCATAATCACCTGGCAACCATTATGGGCGGTTACGAAATCTTGTCCGAAATGTTTGATATGATAGACCATCCGGCTTTCCGCAAAACCTTTACTGACTATTGCAAGTTTTATGGTATGCCCGATAATGATCCGGAACGAACACCTGAAAATGCCGGATGGGGAAATGTCAGTTTCAGGACTCCACGCCTTACCGCCTTTGCAGCCAGGGAATTGAAAGATGATAAACTGGCTGAACGTGCCTGGAACGAATTTTTGAGCAGCAGATTTCGACCCGGAATTTCAACCCGGAGTCTGTACGACTCCAACATCATAAAAGGACCTGAAGTGTTGAATCCGGTTCACGAAAATCCGCGTGTGAGTACAAACAGCACGGCGCAATGGGGTTTAAATGCCATTATCATGTTGGAACTGATCGGCGACAAAATCCCGGATCCGAAAATCCTGGCTGAAAGTAAATCTTTTGAATCTTTACAAAACCTGCAATGGAAAGAAACCTTTTCTGATGATTTTAAAAAACCGTGGAAAAATAACTGGTTTCTTGATGGTCAAAAGGGCCGGCTTAAACATTCCAAAAACGGCTTGCAATACAAAGCAGGAACAACTCCCGCCAGTGATGCCGATCATGCCGTACTCTGGACTAAACAATCTTTTGAAGGGGATTTGCGTATTGAATTTGATTTTGTAAAACAGGATACAGCCACCAGATTTGTGAATATCATTTATCTGTTTGCCGAAGGCAGCGGAGTTGGAGCGTACAACAAAGACATTTCCAAATGGAGTAATTTACGAACTGTGCCGGCTATGAAATCATATTATGAACATATGAATGCCTATCATATCAGCTTTGCAGCATTCGAAAATGATAATATCAACCCGGCTGCCGACTATATCCGTGCCCGTAGATATTTGCCGGAACGCGGGAAGGGATTGAACGGTACTGAATTGAACCCCGATTATTTTCGAACCGGACTTTTCGCTGCCGGAGTTCTGCATCATATCAGCATCATCCGGCGCGGTGACGATATTTTTATGAAGATAAAACAGTCCGGAAAGGAACAAATCTGTCATTGGAAAACCAATGAATTTCCTGCTCTGAATTCCGGACGAATCGGCCTGCGTTTAATGGGATCCCGGGTGTCGGAGTTTGGGAATTTCAAGGTGTTTTCTTTGTGAAATTTATTGGGTTGTTCTCTAAAATTATTATGATTTCTGAGTTAGAGTTGATCCCTTAAATTTGCAAATTTGGTGTATTTAAAAAAACGCTTTATCTTTGATGCTATCAAATGATACTATCATGATATGAAACCACAAGGGAAGATAATTGGTGCAATCAATTTACTAATATAAAATAAGACTTCAACCGCCCCAAGCCCGACCTCACCCCAACCCACTCCAACTGGAGTGGGAGTAAAGTAGAGGGAAAAAGAGGGATGTAATATTACAACCTTCTCCTATAATATCTTCTACAAAAGAAAATCCTGAAACCACTCTTAACATCCCCGCAATTTATCCCGCTTGCGGGAGGGGCTTGGGGCGGTATGATGCTGATTACGAATTGTTTTCAGGTTATTTCCTTTTTTGTTTCCTTTAATAGCTATGAATCAGAAAATGTCTTAACCCTTATTCCTTTATTGAAATTCAATCCCAATTCTGCAGATCTTTAAGTTATCTGTTTTTATATTGGAGTGTTCATACTACAGGGAACTATGTGTCAAAAAAAAATATGACATTAATTTGTTCAACTTACTTATTGCTTTATTACTAAATAAATTCATGAAAAAATTAACCCTCCTCTTGTTATCTGTCTTCGTTCTATGCTCTGTTTCAGCTGAAGTGATTTTACCCAAAGTAATCACCAACAACATGGTTTTACAACACGACAAACCGGTTGCGATATGGGGAAAGGCTTCTGCAGACGAAAAAGTAATTGTTCAATTTGCCGGACAAACCAAAACGACAGTAACCGATACTGCCGGTAACTGGCAGGTGAAACTTGATCCGATGAAAGCTTCAACAGAACCCCGAAAAATGATTATCACCGGTTCAAATTCCATTACACTTAATAATATTCTGGTGGGCGAGGTGTGGTTGTGTTCCGGACAGTCGAATATGGATTATCCGCTTGACCGGAAAATTAAACGTTATGCAGGACCGAAAAAAGGCGAAGATGTAGCTGATAAAGAACTGAGTGCTGTGAAAAATCCGTTGATCCGGATTTTATTCGTTGAACATAAACTTCAGTCTGAATTTCCGACCAAAGGTTGGACGGATTGTAACGATACGATTGTGCGATATGTCAGTGCAGCCGGTTACTTTTTTGCCAAAGAATTAGCCAATGAATTAAAAATTCCAATTGGAATTATTTCTTCTTCCTGGGGTGGAACGCGTGTTGAACAATGGACGCCTGCATCTGCTTATGAGAAGTCACCCTTGTTTAAAGACAGCATCGCGGGTAAGCAGAATTTTAAAATTGATGGAATGGCTCCCGGCAAAATGTTCGAAGGCATGTTGCGTCCGGTTATTCCTTACACCCTCAAAGGCTTCGTTTGGTACCAGGGAGAATCGAACCTAATCATTCACGACACGACCACTTTCGCGGCAAAAACCCGCCTGATGCTCGATGCCTGGCGCGGACTCTGGAATGACAAAAATCTTTCCTTTTACTTTGTGCAAATAGCACCGCATAATTATTCAAAACGTAAAGATAAACTCACGCATGGTGCGGATTTATTGCCCTATTATTGGGAAGCACAATCAAAATGCCTCGATTTCCCGAAAACCGGCATGGTTGTAACTACCGATTTGGTGGACGATTTGAGCAATATTCACCCAAGCTATAAATGGGAAGTCGGCCGTCGATTGTCACTTTGGGCGTTGGCAAAAGATTACGGGAAGAAAGTGGTTTACTCGGGTCCGCTTTACAAAAAAATGAAAGTGAAAAAGCATGCGATTGAACTCACCTTTACCCAAAACGGAAGCGGATTAATCAGTACCGATGGAAAACCCTTGAATTGGTTTACGGTTGCCGGAAAAGATAAAGTATTTGTTCCGGCTGAAGCTGTTATTAAAGGGAACAAAGTTATAGTTAGTTCAAAACAAGTCCCGGATCCTGTTGCTGTCCGGTTTGCCTGGTATGAAACGGCCATGCCAAATTTTTTCAATAAAGAAAAATTGCCCGCATCGCCTTTCAGGACGGATAGTTGGAAATAATTCAGTTGGGATATAATTTTTATTTTAGTTCTATTTTGGCTCTATAACGAATAAGGTGGGTTAATGTACTTGTTCAATTTGCAAGAAAAAAGGACACATAGAAACACATACAATAAAGAAAACATAGACACACATAGTTCTCTCAAAATAAGAATACACAGTAAAATAAGTGTGTTATTTTACTGAAAATATATCAGTTATGCTTCTTTTTCTTTTATTTTTTGCAAAAAAATAAAAGCTATGTGTTTCTATTTCTTGTTTCTAATTTTGACTATGTGTAACTATGTGAATGAATAATAGTTTACCCACCTTATTCGTTATAAAGCCAAATTTTTACAGGCTTTGTCCTCAACTCCCCTTTCGGGAGATTTAGGGGGCTGCTTTAAAGTAAATATCATTTCACAAAGTCAATCTGTCAATTATCACAGTTTAAGGATTGATTTATAAGACTATGTTTGCATTGAAAAAAATCACCCTTAAATCATCTGTTGAAAATGAGAAAATTACTTTTTACGCTTTCCTTTTTTTGCGCGACCATAGCTTTGTCAATGGCTCAACTCGTAGCTTTTCCCGGTGCTGAAGGTTTCGGAAAGTTTGCAAAAGGAGCACGCGCTTCTTCAAGTCCCACCGTTTATCACGTAACCAATCTCAATGATACCGGAACCGGTTCGTTTCGCGATGCCGTAAGTGCTTCCAACCGCATTGTCGTTTTTGATGTTGCCGGAGTGATCAATATCACCGGTCGTATGGTTGTTGCTTCCAATATTTATATTGCCGGACAAACTGCTCCGGGAGAAGGAATTACTGTTTATGGAAACGGATTTTCATTTACGGGCGCCAACAACGTGATTTGCAGGTATCTTCGTATGCGTATGGGAAATATTGGTGATACGGGAAAAGATGCCTGTGGAATTGCCAACGGCAGTAATATGATTTTCGACCACGTCTCCGTTTCGTGGGGACGCGACGAAACATTCTCGATCAGCTGGGATGGCAAAGGAACGGAACCAACGAATATAACCATTCAAAATTCTATTATTTCTCAAGGATTAATGGCTCACTCAGCGGGTGGATTAATTCAGACAAATGGTGGGGTAACCTTGTACCGCAATGCTTATATCGATAACGGAACCCGTAACAACAAAATAAAGGGCGTGAATCAATATGTAAACAATATTGTTTACAACTGGGAATCGGGAGCTTACATCATGGGTGGAGATTCCGAAGGAGAGTCGTTTGCCAATGCAGTGAGCAACTATTTTATAAAAGGCCCTGCCAATGGCGTTAGTCCGTTTAGTGTGGCCAACGAAAAATATCATATCTATGCCGAAGATAACTGGCACGATGGCAACCGCAATAAAGTCCTCGACGGTTATTTGATCCCACACAGCGAATACAGCGGCGGACCGGATTTTCAGGCTGCTCCTTATACTTATCCTGTTTTACCGACCTGGTCAGCTTCCATGTTGATTGATTCCGTTTTGCCCGGTGTTGGTGCTTCACTTCCTTACCGCGATTTAGCCGATTATTTTGTGATGGACGAATTAAAATCTTACGGAAAAAAAGGATATCTGATTACCAACGAAACCGAAAATCCGATGGGAACTCCCGCGCAATGGAATCTGTGGAGCGGATTAAAACGTACCGATACCGATAATGATGGAATTCCTGACGCCTGGGAAACTGCAAACGGACTGAATGCTGCGCTGGCTTCGGATGCGGTGCTGATTGCTGCCAATGGTTATACCAATATTGAAAATTATATCAACAGCATCACCGGAAATTATTCACAGGATTTCTTGCGGGCACCGCTTTGTCTGAAAACCGACTCGACTTCACAAAATTCCATTTCATTCTCCTGGTTCGATTTCACTGAAAAAGAACAAGGTTATTGTGTGGAAAAAAAGATAAAAGGAATTTATACTGAAATAACAAGAACAGGAATTAACGGAAATGCATTTACAATAGATGGTTTGCTGCCCGAAGAGAAAGATACCATTCGGGTGCGGGCGTTTAATGCCGGAGGCTATTCGGCTTATTCCAACGAGCTGATAGTGAAAACAAAACCCATTCCGGTTGCCGTAATTGATCCGGTCACTTTCTCCCCCGATCTGACCTGGACGGGCTCGGCAAGTTCCGATTGGGAAAAAACATCTGCGAACTGGAACAATGGCAGTGGTTCAACAGTCTTTACAGACAGTGCCAACGTATTGTTCCCGAATTCAACTGCAAAAATCATCAATATTACCGGACCTGTTGCCATCAAAGCCATGGTTGTAAATGCTGACAGTTCGTATACTTTTCAGGGAACCGGCAATATATCCGGTACCGGTTCGGTGAATAAAACAGGAACGGGAAAACTGGCTTTGTTGTCCGATAATACTTACAAAGGTGCAACCGTACTCTGGAACGGGATACTTGAAGTGAATAAACTGGCTAATGGCGGGGTAGCAAGTTCAATCGGTGCTTCGCAAAACTACGATTTCAATTGTGTGTTGAAAGGCGGAACCCTGCTTTATACCGGAGCTACCGTTTCTACCGACCGCAATATGGCGCTCGAAGGAAATGCCGAAATATCGGTAAATAATCCTGCAGCTGTTGTTACTTTGACCGGTCTGCTTTCCGGACCCGGCGGATTTACTAAAAGTGGCGATGGGAAAATTTTGTTGAAAGCAGTAAATACCTATGAAGGAACAACCACTATCCGTGCAGGTATACTGGAGCTGAACGGCGTTGCGGTAATCAACAACGGTTTTGGAACTTCGAATAAGCTGATGCTGGAAGGCGGAACTTTCAAAACTACCGGCGGTTCCAACACGGTTGACGAAATTTATCCAATGGATATTTTTGTTTCTGAAGGAAAAACAAGTGGTTTTGAGCCCTATCGCAATTGTCAGATCAAGAGTAAAGTGAGTGGCAGCGGTACTTTGAATTTCAATATCTCCTATGTACGTGAATACCTTACTGGCGACTGGTCGCAATTCAGCGGAACATTAAATGCCAACGGTATTGGAATTTCAACTGATGGAAGTCAGTTCATGTTGAATAACGGAACCGGAATCCCGATTGCGCGGGTTGTAACATCCGGGAACACAAAAATTGTTTGTTGGAAAAATGCCAGTACCATGTATCTGGGCGGTTTGTCCGGTCCCGGTGGAACCTATCTTTCGGGATCTGATAAGCAAAACAATGCGGCCACCATGACCTGGATTATCGGCGGCGCAGGAACAGATGAGACTTTTAACGGCACAATTAATAATGAATGCTCAAACAGAAGCTATAAAGGAACAGTTTCAATTGTGAAAGATGGCCTCGGTTACTGGAAACTCACCGGATCGAACATCTACAGCGGAACAACCACCGTAAAAGGCGGCATGCTGATCGTGAACGGAGCGCAGACAGGAACCGCTAAAGTAACGGTGATGCAGGATGCTACCCTGGCCGGAAAAGGAACCCTGACTGCGGTTACCGAAGTCCAAACGGGCGGAACAATTCAACCCGGCGATCCGACACTGATCACAACCAATAACCTGGGTACGCTTACTGTGGCTTCACTGACTCTCCAACCGGGCAGTCAGGTGAATATGGAAATCAATCGTCCGATAAACGTTACCGATAAAATTGTAGCCACTGCTGCCGTTAATCTTGGTGGTACTTTGAATCTGGCAATTACGGGTGCGCTGAAAGATGGTGATCAGTTTACGTTGTTTACCGGTGCTACTTTTACCGGTGCTTTCAGTGAGATTATTCCCGCAACACCGGGTGCCGGTTTGGTCTGGAATTTCACAAATGGAGTATTGAAAGTCATGAGTGAAGTGAATGGAATTAATACCATTGAAAATTCAAAAGTAAAGATCTTTCCGAATCCCGTTACTGAGAAAGCTGAAATTACGCTGGATAAAACTTACGATAAAGTAGCCGTAAACGTGGAATCCATGAATGGAAGTACGCTCAGTACCTACCGTTTCACCCGTCAGAATAAGGTGAACGTTGATTTGTCTGCCTTGCCAAAAGGCTTTTATATGATACGGGTAGAAACTGACAAGGGGTTGATTTCTGCTTCAAAAGTGATGAAAAAATAATAGAATTTGGGCTCAATAACGATTTAGGTGGGTAACTATTTTAAATTGCAGACACATATTCATTCACATAGTTACACATAGTCAAAATTGAAAACAAGACATAGAAACACATAGCTTTTATTTTTTTTGCAAAAAAAATAAAAGAAAAAGAAGTGTAATTGATCCATTTTCAGGGAAATGACATACTTATTTTGTTGTGAATTCTTATTTTTTGAGAGAACTATGTGCGTCTATGTTTTCTTCTTTTTATGTGTTTCTATGTGTCCTTTTTTTTGAAAATTGAACAAAGTATATTTACCTACCTTGTTCGTTATAGAACCAGAATTTGTTTGTTAATGTATTTTTAAATACAATTCAAATTATTAATTGATTTAAAGGATGAAAAAAATTCATGCTGTTTTGCTGATTGCAATTTTGATGTTGTCAAATACATCAGCCTTTTGTGCCGGTCCGGTAAAACTGGCTGAGTTGGAGAAAAAAGTAACACTATCGAATGGTTTGATTGAATTTAGCTTCGACAAAAACAACGCAAGTCTGACTTCAATCAAACAGTCCGGTACAACCGAACTGCTTGGCGGTACTGGTAGCGGATACCTTATGGGACCCGGTTTTTCAATGAAGCCTTCTGTTTATAAACTGGTTCGGGAAACTCCTGAACTGACCGAAATCTCATTTACACACGAAGCTGCTAACGGTTACTTCTTCGAATTGCATTATGTTTTACTTTCGGGCGAAAGCGGCATCTATTGTTTTCTGGAACAGTATCATCATGCCGGGTCGCCCGATGGAGGGTTCGGGCAGATTCGCTGGGGATTGAGAGCCGACTCAACCTTGTTCGATTACCATTTGGTGCGCGACAGCATTCAGGGTCCTATGCCTAAATTTTCCGACTTTAAGAAGAAAATGCAGGACTGGACTTTTCAACTTGCCGACAGCTCTTATTATACAAAATATGATTATGCCGATTATATCGAAGGTCGTTTTGTGCATGGCTTTGCGGGAACTCAATCAGGCAAGGGTATTTTTGTGATACAGGCCAGCCACGAATACCTGAATGGAGGTCCAACCAAGCAATACAATACGGTACATACCACTCCGTTTATGATTATGATGTTCCAGTGCAATCACTTTTTGTTGGATAAAATGGTCGGCGACGGACCGGTTCGCGGTGATTGGCAAAAGTTGGGAGGACCATTTTTTCTTTACGTAAATTCCGGAAAAAACACAGCCGATATCTGGAACGATGCCAAACGAAAAGCCGTTGAGGAAGTCACAAAATGGCCATATCAATGGATGGATCATCCCGATTATCCTTTACAACGGGGAAAAGTTACAGGACAATTACATGTGAAAGACGAATCGACAGCCAATGCACATATAATTCTGGCAGCACCCGGAGTGGATTGGCAGGCACAATCGCATGGTTATATTTTTGCTGATCGTGCCGATAAGGACGGGAAATTTACAATTTCAAATATCCGTCCCGGGAAATACACCATGTATGCCTATACCGACAATATCACAGAAGAATATTGTAAAAATGAGATACTGGTGACAGCCGGTCGATCGACTGCTTTGGATAAGCTGGAGTGGATTCCCGGACAATTTGGAAAAAAGCTTTGGCAAATAGGGATAGCCGACAGAACAACGCGCGGATTCAAACTGAGTGATCATAAGCGCTATTTCGGCGTTTTTAATGATGTCCCGGAAAACCTGAAATTCACGATTGGAAAAAGCAAGGAATCCGAAGACTGGTATTATGCTCAAACCAAACCGGGAAATTGGGAGGTACAATTTGAAATGAATGAAAAACCAACAGGCGAATGTTTATTGACACTGGGAATCGCCGGTTCTGCTAAAAATCCAAAACTGGAAATCTGGGTCAATGAGACCAAAATAGGTGACTATTATTTTGGCAACGATCACACCATTTATCGGTCATCCATTTTGGGGGGATATTACCAAAAGCAGGAAGTGCCTTTTTCTGCAAATTTATTAAAAATAGGTCAGAATACGCTGTCTTTCCGCCTTCCAAACGTTAAGAACGGGGGTGGAATAATGTATGATGTCCTTAAGCTGGAAATAAAATAATACCCTTTCAATGATTCAAACAAAAGAGGCTGCCTACATTTTAGATAGCCTCTTTTATTCTATTTAATCCTACCTTTACAAACCTTCCAAACCTCGTTTTAGTCCAAGTATACCACTATTCCTCCACGTCTGTTGAATGCATCAAAGTTGATCGTTTAACGAAGTGTAACCTGGTTTGATAACCAATGCAGTTTATAACTGATAAAAATCCACAGTTACAAGATGTTCTTGTTCTCAGAACCACTTGTCCCAATTTATCGGGAGCTTACCCCTTTGCTCAAACTTAAAGCTATCTACAGCTCGTAAATACATAATAAATAAATCCTCCTTCTTTTCACCTCGCTGCCGCACGATTTTATCGTGTGGCAAAACTAAATTAGAATTATATTTACCCACGCGATACAATCGCGCGGGAGCTTGAGTGAATAACATTGAATTAATCCGGTTTTTCTAATTCGGATATATAGCTACAGCATAAAATTATTTTATTTCACCTTCGGTTTAAAAAATAATGTAAATCCTGCGAAAACAAGGGTGAGAATACCTCCATACAAAAAACCTCGCTCAGGGAAACTTGTACCTAAAAATCCAGCAACCGGATAGGCTATAGCCCACCACAAATGGGAGAATGCGAAATGTGAACCATATACTTTTCCCTGATTTTCGGAAGCAATATTTTCAGCTATTAAAGTTTCGGAAGGCATTTCAGCCAGACTTTGCCCTAAGCCTGCCATCAACCACAATCCCATAAGTACAGCGTAGGGTACATAGTTGGTAAATGAAATGGAAACTCCGAGTACAATTGCACCACTTATCAACGACAAGGTCCTGGCTTTGGATTTGTCCAGACTTCCCAAAATGAACGCCGAAACTGCCGCACCAATTCCAAAAATAGCCATTGCCCAGCCGTAATAATTGTCATCCAACAACAAATTGTTTTTTATATGGCCTATCGTGTTCACCAAAATCATAGCTCCGGCAATAGCTGACACAAATTCAATACTCAATGCAAACCGAAGTATCTTATTACCGAACAATAACCGGATTCCTTTGATAACATCAGACCAGGTGTTACCCGATTGTTTTGCTTCATTTGATACTCCTTTTTGTAACTCACTTTTCGGGATTGAAAGAATTAATATACCCGCAACAATGAATGAAATACCATCCAGAAAGAAGATTTGTCTGGCTCCCAACCAGACTGCCACAATACCCGCTAAGGCAGGACCTAAAACACCTAACAATTGAAAAGTAGCGGTTGATAAACCTATAGCTTCCCGAAAATACTTCCCTTCAATGATTTGCGGAATAATAGCCCGATATGTTGGCGTAAAAAATGCATTAAACACGTTTAAAAGAAACACTAATACATAGATCTGCCATTCAGCATAAATAAATGGCAGACAGCATATAATAGCCATTCTAATAAAGTGAGTTACATAGAGAATCTTTTTTCGGGCAATTTTGTCGGCAACTACGCCTGCAAACGGGGAAAAAACAATAAAAGCAATTACCCTTAATGTAAGAGCCGTAGCCAGTATCGTTGCGGAATGCTCTTTGTCTAACTGATAAGCCAATAACGCTAACCCAACCCATGAGAATGCGTCGCCTAAAAGACTTATGGTTTGTGCCAGATAAAGCTTTGCAAATGTTTTATTTTGCAACGCTGCAAATGGTCTTAATAATTTCTTTTGTATAATCATTGCTTTTAGTTATGCCTGTTTTTTGCACAAAAAATGAGAGATTAGTTTTACGAAAGCCAATATAATCAGTATAAAGACTGCCCCACATAATCCGGGGCAGTCATTATGTGTTTTTTACTAACATGATTTATAAATATTGATTCAGCTCCGCCACCGCTTTGTTCATATCCTTATCCAGTTCAAGCATTTTGTAGACGTTTTCGTAATAGATAGAAAGCTCCATGATATAATCAATCAGGGATATTTCACCTTTATCCAACGCTTTTTTGAGCAATTCAGAACTATTAAACGATTGCAGTTTAGAACGATATTCAGTTAGGTTGCTTTGTAAACGAATAGCCTTGCCGTGCAGGGTTTTTAGTCGATTGTAAAGCTGAACTTTGTTGTCGGCAGCCACTGCTTCTAACGCAATTGTATTGGCTTTGGCATATTTTACCGTGTTTTTGTTTTCCCACAAAGGAATGGACAAACCAACGCTAATGCCACGGAATTGCTGTCCAACAACTGTTTCGCTCATATAACCTGCCTGAACTTTCGGTAAAGACAACGCTTTATTGAGGCTTACCTGCTTATTGCTGATTTCAATTTCCTGTTTCAGCCAGTTGAGTACCTGATTACTTTGTTCGGCCTGCGTGTACCATTGATCAAAATCAGAGGGAATAATCGGTGACTGAAATTCGTTGTCTGTAAATTCGACAAATCCACCGCCATTCAGCCGGGTTAATTCCGAAAGCAAAGCAGTACGGTCGATTTCGAGCAACTCCATTTTATTACTCAAATTCAATAAATTCAACTGCGCTTTATTGAACTCCAGAATATTGGTATCACCTGCATCAAACTTCAATTTGTACGACCTAGCAATGTTTTGAGCATGAACCAACCGTTTGCCGTATTCCGATTTCAACGCATTGGTATAAATCAAATCAATACAAATATTCCGGGCTTGCAGCAATACCGTTTTTTGTTGTTTACGGTATTCAAGTTCGGTTTGTTCGTTTTTGATATCCGATATTTGATTTTTAAACCCGTAGGCAGTCGGAAAGTCAAACGATTGTTTGATACTGAAATCAGTTCTGTTCCCAATGGCCGAAGGGTTGCCCCACAGATAGTTGAATTCAACTTCAGGGTTTTTCAAAAAGACACCTGTTTTGTTGCCTACCTTTTGGGCATCTGTAGCTTTGCGCAGAGCCGAAAGAGTTGTATTGTTCTTTTCAATTTGCGACAGCACTTTGTCCACATTGTTTTGTGCGAACAACGAAACCGGCAAAAAGAGCAAAACAATTGCTGTTTTTATATATGTGTTCATATTTTTGTTTTTTAGGACTTTAATTCTGTATTTTTTCATCGTCTTCGGGTTTTATTATTCCTCTGTTATACAAAATGCTGTAAACTATTGGCACAATGTAGATATTGAGCAAAGTTGAAGTAAGCAAACCACCCAAAATTACTTTTGCCATAGGGCTTTGTATTTCGTTGCCCGACAAATCGCCACGAAGTGCCAATGGAATAAGTGCCAAAGCAGCTGTTAGGGCGGTCATCAATATCGCATTTAAGCGGTCGGAAGAGCCGGTAACAACCGTTTTATGAAGCGAAGCACCCGACAAGTGCAGGCGTTGGTAGTTTGAAATCAACAGAATACCATTTCGGGTAGCAATGCCAAAGAGCGTAATAAACCCGATAATAGCCGGAATACTCATAACTCCCGAAGTAAAGAAGATGGTGAATACACCACCAATCAATGCCAAGGGCAAATTGAGTAAAACCACTCCCGCCAGTTTGAGGTTTTTAAACTCCTGATATAATAGCAGGAAAATGATAAGAATAGCCAGAGTAGAGGTAATCAGCAAGGTTCGTGAGGCTTTGGCTTCGCTCTCGAACTGACCGCCATATTCTACCCGGTAACCTTCGGGGAAAGTGATTTCCTCATTCACGTTTTTCTGAATATCTTCTACCACACTTCGGATATCCCGACCCGACACATTGGCCGAAACAACTACTTTCCGTTGTACGTTTTCGCGGGTAATGCCGCTTGGACCTGAAACCGATACTACTTCGGCTACTTGTTCCAACGGTATTTTTTTGCCATCGTGCGTATCGATAAGGGCCGAACGTATTCCTTCAATAGTTCCGGTATAATCGTTATTCAAGCGTAACACAAGGTCGAACCGGCGTTGCCCTTCGTAAATATCGGATAGTTTTTCACCACCAAACGAAATGTCAACAAATTCATTGAATTGTTCGATAGTTATGCCATATTGCGCCAACATATCGCGGTTTGCACGGATTTGAATTTGTGGTATTTCAATTTGTTGATCCACGTTTACATCTACCAATCCTTCAACGCCGGCAATAGAAGCCTTTATCTGGTTGCCAATGCTAAACATTTTATTCAAATCGGTTCCGAAAACCTTGATGGCTATGTTGGCACGCGTACCCGAAATCATGTGGTCGATACGGTGTCCGAGCGGTTGCCCAACGGTGGCTGCAACGCCCGGAACACCTGCAATTTTCTTACGCACATCGGCCATAAACTCATCTTTACTTCTGTCTTTGAGTGTAAATCGGGCATCCACTTCGGCACTGTTCACCGTTTGTGCATGTTCGTCCAATTCGCCGCGACCTGTTCGCCGTGAAGTGCTTTCTATCTCAGGGATAGCATGTAACTCGGTTTCAACCAAATTCCCTAAGGTATTGCTTTCCTCTAACGAAGTTCCGGGTTTACAAACAACCGATAAAGTCAACGAGCCTTCGTTGAACTCAGGGAGAAAGGTACGTCCCATAGTCGAGAATAAAATAAGCGAGATTACAAACATTCCCAATGAAGAGAAAACAAATAACCGCTTGTGCTGCAAAGCCCACTCCAACGAAAGCTGGTAATGATGAATAAGTTTAGAAGTCAGCCATTTGTCTTTTTCGTTTTTTTCCAGATACTTGTCGTTTGTAAGCAACATATTACACAGCAATGGTGTAAGCGTCATGGCTACAACAAGCGAAAGGAACAAGGAAACGATAAACGCTATTCCCAACGGAATAAGCATGCGCCCTTCCATGCCCGACAAGAAAAACAACGGAATAAATGCCACAATGATAATAAGCGTTGCATTGATGATTGACGCTCTTACTTCTTTTGACGCTTCGAATACCACATGAAAGGACGATTGCCGGTTTACCGGCAATTTTTGCCTGTTCTGCCGTAGTCGTTTATATACGTTTTCCACGTCAATAATGGCATCGTCCACCAATACTCCAATGGCGATAGCCATACCGCCTAAACTCATGGTATTGATATTTAACCCCAGATAATGCATAACGATGATTGTACCTAATAATGAAACAGGTATTGCCAGCAATGAAATAATGGTTGTGCGGAAACTACCGAGAAAAAGGAAGAGGATAATAACTACGAAAATAGCTCCTTCAAGCAATGCATCCTGCACATTTTTTACTGAGGTTTCAATAAAATCGGCTTGACGGAAAATCTTAGTGTCCAACTTTACATCGGACGGCAAGGTTTTTTGAAGGGTTGCCAGGTTGGCTTCAATTCGTTTTGTCAGTTCAACCGTGTTGGCGTTGGGCTGTTTTGAAACGGCTAATATCACAGCAGGTTTGGCATTCTCCGAAGCATAACCCATCTTCACGGCACTTCCGATTTTTACGTCAGCCACATCGCTAATTCTGACAGGTTTTCCGTTTTCCGATTTGATATATGAATTACCAAGTGCATCCAACTCCGAAGTTCGGGCAATACCTCTTACTACATATTCATTTCCATATTGGCGGACGGCTCCACCCGATGAGTTCTGGCTGAGACCTTTACAAACATCGGCTAATTGAACCATTGAAACTTTATAGTATTTCATTTTATAAGGGTCGGCCAATACCTGATATTGCTTGTATTCGCCACCAATAATCGTTACCTGCGAAACACCGCCGGTAGCCAACAACATTGGTTTTACGTTCCAGTCGGCAATTGTACGAATATCCATCAAACTAGTTGTTTTAGCCTGAATGCCAACAAAGAACATTTCGCCCATAATACTTGACTGTGGCGCAAGCATAGGTTGACCAACTCCCAGGGGCATTTGACTGTTTACAGTAATCAGTTTTTCACTTACAATCTGTCGGGCTTTGAAAATATCAGTTCCCCAATCGAACTCGACCCATACAAACGAGAATCCTTGTGACGAAGCCGAACGAACACGGCGCACATCAGTTGCTCCATTCATGGCTGTTTCGATAGGGAAGGTTACCAGGCGCTCCACTTCTTCCGAAGCCATTCCATGAGCGTCTGTCATTACTACAACGGTAGGCGCAGTCAGGTCGGGGAATACATCTACGTCCATATTGCCGGCCGTACGTATGCCCACTACCATCACTACTACTGCACTCAACAAGATGAAAAATTTGTTGTTGAGCGAGAATTTTATAATATTATTTATCATTTTCTTCTTTCTTAGTGGTTATGACCTGAGTGTGCATCGAGGTTGCCAGTAGCTTGTGCCAGTTTAATCATCATAGCACCTTTTGTTACGATACGGTCATTGCTTGTGATGCCGCTTATGATTTCGGTGTTCAATCCATCGCTTCCACCGATTTTCACTTCACGCTTTTCGAATAGTTCCGGATGAACCTGAACGTATACAAAGAAAACTCCCTGTTCTTCGAGCAGTGACTGATTTGGCAAGGTGAGTGCTTGTGTGTTGTTAACGCTCTTGAGGTAAACCTCCACAAAACCACCCGACACAAACCCACCTTTATTGTCTATTTGCAGACTTACCGGGATTAAATAATTATCGTTATTGGTCGTTTTACCAAACGAAATCAGTTTACCATTCAATTGTTCGAGAGTGTATGTATGATTGTCGTTGATGGTACGAATGTTTGCCGATTTGATTGTTCCCAGAATCGGAGCATATTTTTGCTGAACCTCAGCACGCAACAACAGGGTTTTATTTTGTGATACAGATACAATGGATTGTCCTGCTTCAACACTTTGTCCGTTTTGAATAAATATCTGTTTCACAAAACCACTCATTGGGCTTTTTACGCTTTGTCCCGAGGAACTGAAGTTTTTGTTCATATTACTGTAAACCGCCTTTGCATTCTCATATTGAGTTTTTGCATTCAGCAAGTCTTTTGCCGAAACAATCTGATCTTTTGCAAGTTCTTTGGCTCTGTCGTAGTCGGCACCGGCTTTCTCAAAATTGTTTTTAGCTTCGGCAAACTGCACCGCCGAATTGTTCGAAGCCAGCCCGTTACTTGCAATTGAAAACAAGATTTGACCCTTACTCACGCTTTTCCCCTCTAACACATTGTCGGCAGAGAACATTACAACTCCCGCGGCTTTAGCCGAAACAATTACTTCGTCGTCCTGTGCCGATTGCACTTGTGCCGTAGTTTTTATAACCTGCCCGAATGGCTCAGTTCTTGGATAACTTGTGGAGAAATCAACTTTCCACGATTGTTCCTTGGTGAAAACAGTGGTGTTGGTTTTTGAAATAACTACACTTTCGGCAGCAGCATTAGCCTCTTCCTTGCTGGAATAAACCACCACATTAGGCACTTCCAGTTGGTAGCTATTGTTATCAATCTTAAAGTCGTACACAATTCTACCTGCTCCTTTGGTTGTTGGAGTCAAGGCAAACTTGTAAATTCCTTTTCGGGTAGGTTTATCCAATACTTGTGAAAGCTCTTTTCCGTCAACTATCAAACGGATAGTCACGCTTCCTTTTTCTAATGCAAGAAAGCCCGGGATGTGCGAAAAGTGCGACAAAATGCCACTTTCTTTTCCAACTACAAAGGGATCGGCTTCGGCAAAAACTTCAAATTCGGGGCTGTAAGCCGTGAACTGAATTTTGGGTTCTTCCTCTGCTTTTTCTTTTTGGTCATTACTTTTGTTGCAGCCTGCCAATAAAAATGCAAGCATTGCAAATAAAAAAATTGTTTTTTTCATCTGAATATGTTATGAATTAATACAATAATGGGGGAGTGAAAATAGACATACACAGCTGCATCACGACAAGTTTATATCGTAACACAAGCATTTTAATGCGTATATTAATCAAAAAGCAGGGGGAGCACGCAAGCCTAAAACGCTTGATGCATAGGAAATATAGGAGAAAGTTAATAATGGTGGTCGTAACCTGAGAGTGACAGCAGGTGCTTCACACTCAAACTGAAAGAATAGCAACACTGCCTGAAATCCACCGAAATCAGGATAGAGATCTGCCTGAAAATCACAACCACATATTTGTCTGACAGCATTTGTTGGAAGCCCAATAACCTCATTTAGCAAGCAATGCTCATTGTCCGAATTATTATCGTGTTCATGATCGTGGTCGAAATCCAAAATAGGATGATGATGTCCGTTTTTATCTTCAGCAGTTTCTGCCGTGAGAAAAAATGACTGGTGTGGAAGATGATGATGAGGAACAACAGTATGTGCCAATATTATGATATTGGCTAACATAAGGAAAAATATGGCTGTTCTTTTCTTCATTTTAAAAATCGAGTTGCAAAGATAACACAAAATATAGTGTTTTGTTTTCTTTTCGTCACTATCTGATGTTGTTTCGTGCTGCTCTGTCTTTTTTTGGGATTGCAGGTAACGACCGAGCCTAAGAACAGTGGTCTCGCCTTTGGCGAGACGGGAGCTTCACTGTCATACTTCTACAAAATGAATGCGGGCTTGCCTGCGGCAGGCAGGAGTATAACCATCTGATTGCGATTCGGCCGTCCTAGTTTCAAAGGCGTGTGTTGAACTAATTTAATTAGTTTATTCTCCTGTCCTCCCGGATATGCTCTTTAAATGTGTAAATTCTACTAATTGTCACTGGGATTTGCAATCCCGGTTCTTGTATTCTTTGGACCTGCCTTCCGCAGGTAGGTCCTGATAATATAAACAGTTTGGATTGCAATTATTCCCTTCAGTCATGACCGTTGGTTCCCAACAACCAGTATGAATGCTTTGCTCATTTAAACAGGCTTGTATATATCCGCAAGGACAGGGGAATTAAATTGTGAAATTTGTCTGATTAATCTTTTAAAATACCTCGTAAACAGAATACCTAAAACTATTAATTCAATCCAGGTGATTGAAATAATGATCACTTCGAACAGGTACTCCCGATGGATGCCATGGATAATTGACACCAGGGCGAAAGAGACTATTGCCAGTATAAAACCGATAACTGCGGTATACCTGATTGCCTTTTCAAGCGAATTCTTTCCATGAAATATTGGGAATAGGGCAAAAAACGAGATGATCATCAAAGAAAATCCAATCTCTTCCAACACAATGAAAATGCCATGTGGGTTGAATTGGGAAAGTAAGGCAATCCCCTCAGTTTCTCCTGCTAAAAGACTGGGCTGTATTACCGATACCTGAACGAAATAATCGACTGAAAGGATTAATGCAGACATGGTGGCGAATGATATACCAACCATTGCAAAAACCTTTTTACTGCTGTGCGCGATCTGGTAAATGCAGGACATCATGATCAGATAGAAAAATGATAAAACTATAGCCGGGTACATCCAGTAATAGTCACGTGGAAAACGACTGGCAATATCGGCATACGGATATTCAAAACAGGGACCGGTACAAAAAGGCCCCGACATAGGCGGTGTACTGATGGCAATTGCAAAAGTAACAACAGCAATGATAGTAGTAATCATCGAAATGTAAAAGCCAAATTTACTGGTATTCAATTGGCTTTCAGATTGAATTTTTGAAGTTTCCATAATTATTTGTTCTATTTATATTATTAATTAAAATAAATACACATCCAATAGATACAAGTGCTATGCAGGGAATAATTACGATTGCAGGGACTACATTCACACCTGCAAAAGCCATAGCCACAATTTTAGCGATTAAGGCAGTCATTAATAAGGAAAGAAAAACAAGATACACCGGTGCCATTAAAAAGCCGAACTTGTGTTTTTTAATGAGCAACAAGCCTGAAACAAACGAGATGGGCAGAAATAACGATAAATCGAAAGCCTGAACCGTAAGTGTTGTATAATGCTGAACGGACAGGGGTACAATTGTTTTATCGATCAAGGGTGGAACAATAACACTCAACCAAAGCAGGGCTATACACGAGGCATTGAAGATTAAAAAACCCCCGATAAATTTTGTTGGAACCAGTTTGCTGAAAACCTGTGGAAGCTGATTGATATTGATTGACAATAAGGTAAGCACCAATGCGAAAAATGTTAACCCGGTTAACGACACATAAATTAAAAACAACGCATTATACATGGCCATGTTCATGTAAAACAGATAGGTGAGGAAAATATATCCAATAGTCCCTGCTAAAACAAATTTTCCCTTTAATGAACCTCTCCTTGCCCAAAAGAGCGATAGTAGCAACAACGGAATGGACAAAAACAACGTAACATAGTCCTGGGCAATCCCCTGAATAGCCACATCAGCCGACATGTGTTGGTACAAACCCTTACCGTAAATAGTGACCGATTGATCGTGAATGGTTTTGAATTCGTACTGCCCGCTCCCTTGATTGGTAAAGATTCCCGCAGCTGCTGCAATTACCGCCAACAGGGCAATGCAAACAACTAATGTTGTGATTGTATTCTTATTCTGCATCGTTAAATTTTAAAGTGTTGGAAAATTTTGGTTGTTTTGCTATATTATAAATTATGCCCCTTCTACAATCTGAATCTCATCATCGGTCAGTCTGTACAACGCATACACCATTTTGTCTATGGCTTTATCGGTGGCATTTATTGTGGCTTTTAACTCCAGGGCTTTTTTGCTTTCCTGGTAAAATAAGTTTGTAACTGAATATAAAACACAGTTACAAACTGCTCTGATTATCAGTCCAAGTCTCCACTTCGTTCAGACTTGAACTATCCAGTGTGTGCAAATTTTTAAACCTGGACGAAAAGTGGGGCTGCCTGCGGTAGGCAGATTTTATTATTTATTCATCTTGCAATAAATTTATTATTAATAGATTATCTTTGAAAATCAAAATACGAAGTATTTTTTATCCGTTTTTTTATCCGCTAAATCCGTGTAAATCCGCGTTCTATTCTATTCAATTCTATTCTTATCTTGTTTTGTTTTGTTTATTGAATTTATTGTCATGTACTAAGAAAATTTGATTTAAAAACGAGTTCCTAAAAAAAACAGTGGAATATAAAATAAAGGATTTTCTTTCGCATTTTGTTTAAATGCTTCAGATTTCCCTGTTGGATCCGAATAAAGTGCGAATCCTAACGGTATTTGCAGGTTTAAAAATAAAGGTATATTTTTAATTTTAAAATCAAATACATAACCTAACCTAAATTCATTCCATAGGTCAAATGAAGTTGGATATGTTTTATTTTCATTTAAATCATAAAATCTATCCCACATAGGCATTAATTGATATTCGACATGTAAGTTTTTCCATAAATACCTTCTGTAACCAATTAAAAAACCAGGAGCATTCGTATGACCTATTAAGGGGTACTGAATTCTCATATATGTAGGGCTAATAATAAACTCATCTTTAGGTGTGAATCGATATCCATAGTGTAAAGCATATATTCCAATTACCGGAGATAATGGGAAAAAATCAAGAGAATGTTTATATCTGACAGTGTCTGTTAGATGTTCTGAAGCTTGAGTGATAACTCCTGTCGAAATTATCATCATAAAAATAAGACTTGTAAAATAATTGGGTTTCATAAAAGTTGATTTTTATATATTAATAGTTATTTATTTTTCCAGTTTTCAATACTTTTCTCCTCCCCTTCGTTTGTAACGAGGGGGATATGGTACCTTGTTTATAACAAGGGTTACAAAAATATCGTTAAAAACGCTCAACCATTACTCCCCCTGTCCTCCCGGATATGCTCTTTAAATGTATAAATATTGCTGATTTTAACTGGGAACCAGTATGAATGCTTTGCTTATTTAAACAGGCTTGTATATATCCGCAAGTCAGGGGGATTGCGGGCTACTTTTCTGTCCACCGATACCGAAGTTTGAGTGGGGCAGAATGTTTGAATTTCCACTAAAATCCTTATTGCATATAGCCTTTGTTAGGTGCATGTTGCTTATACTTTATTCTCTTTTTCGTCTAATCAATATGATATCTGCTGTAATTGCAGCTATTAATATCATTACATCTTGGAGTACTCCAATGTTTATTGCTGCACTCAGTCCTACTACAGCCCACAATGAAGGAATTATCAATAGATATTTTGGGAATTTATTGTTTGTAAGCATAAATAATCCAAAAGTAAATATTGTCGAAGGGCAAGGAAGTCCCATTATTATTGTTTTTTCAAGCGAGCCTTCAACTAAATAGCTTATTATTGGATAAATTATTAAACCGTACAATAAGAAAAAGTAGCCCAAATAGTCCTTTGTTTGAAAAGTAAATGTGAAAACAAGTCTGTTTTTAATGAATGTATAGAACAATATCAATAATCCTTGAAGAATAAAAATGCCTCCAAACAAGAAAGCTGCTTTATTTATAACAGTAAAAAAAGTCAAGTGATAAGCTACACCTATCCATATCCACAATACACCCAGATAAATACCAATTAATTTGTCTTTCGATGAGATTTTAGAATGAAATAAAAACAGACAAATAAGTCCCGTTAATAAGATTATCAACTGGAATGGAAACATGGTTAAATTGTATTTTTCAATTACATTGAAAAATTGTTCAGTAGTAAAAGGTAATTTCATGTCAATAATTTTTAAGTTATACAATCATATATTTTAACTGAAGGTTATTTTTTTAAATACGCATAATGACCGGGCCTATGAACATGGGTCTCGCCTTCGGCGAGACGGGAGCTTCATTTTCATACTTCTACAAAGTGACAGCGGGCTTGCCTGCGGCAGGCAGGAGCAAGACCAGCTAATTGCGATTCCGCCGTCCTTGTTTTTGAGAGCTTAACTTTCTGACTTACTTCTTTTTTAAGATTCATCAAACTGTAAAGAACTGACCAAAAGGACATGGCAAATATCGCCGCGAAAAAAATGTAGAGAAAGTTTTACACCCTTTCTAAGGTGAATATCCCATAAAGATTGAAAAACGAGGAGTTTACTCCTATTATAACAACTTGCAATTTGAGACTATTCTCTTTGACCCTTGGAATTACTCCTAAGAGCGCCAAACAAATAATAATAGTCAATACATCCTGGGGTAACGCTCCGGGAATATACGCTTTAGGAAACACGCCGATTTAAATGTTAGGCAGAACTACACCGACTATTGACGCAACTACTGTCAAGCTGATTGTAATATACCAGCGTATTTTGTTTGTATTCAAGTTGTTTGGCATTCTATTACTCCTTTTTCATTAAATTATCAATTGAAACATTTGCTTTTCTATTTTTAGTATTACGAAAAGCTGAAGCCATAATTTCAAAAAATGATTTATCAAATTCTTTTCTCAACAAATACAATTGAACTGCTGCAATACCTAACCATGGTAGCTGGATGTATCCAAACGGGGTTATCAGAATTAAAAAGATGGTAGTCCCGATTAATCCAAGTTTCACATTACGGTGTTTACTGAGAATCAACAATCCCATACAAATTTCATATAATGCTACCAATAATATGAAAACAACAGGAGCTTTTGATATAACATCTGTGAACAAAGTTCTGTAGAAACCAAAAAGAGAGGCTTCTCCCATTTGAATGGTAGGTTCAGGATTTGTAAATGCATTGACAATATTAACCCCAATAGCCATTATCAAGTAGAAAATTCCAAGAAATATTCGTCCTGTATTTGGTTTTACAACACATAATACCATAACAATCAGGATAAACCCAATACTCCAAATAATTTTTTCGTCCATATTTGTAATTTTTAAATTTATGTCAAAATTCTATAGCTTTCGTTCATAATTCTCAGGTATGATTCATAACTTATCTCTCTCAATATTGCCCCATATCGACCGGGCCTAAGAACATTGGTTTCCCCTTCGGCGAGACGGGATCTTCACTGTCACATTTCTACAAAGTGAAAGCGGGCTTGCCTGCGGTAGGCAGGCTCAAGTCTCCGTTTCACGCAGGCTTACGTTATCCCCCTACTGCAGATCAGTCAAAATCACTGGAGTATAACAGGACATTTTTAATGTTGAAATTTATTTCAATGCATTATCAAAAATAGATTTTGTACTTATGGTCCAATCCTGAATGGCGTTCCAATCCCGATGATCGCCTTCTTTCCATACATTAAACCAAACACTTATTCTAAACTTAAGTCTGTCACCGAAAGAAGGAATTTTCTTTATATCCAGCACGCCTTTAAACAGTCCTTCACTAACGGGAGATACCAGGTTACGAACCGGTTCTAACCAACCTGATACGGTAGTGCGATAGGCTTCACCTTTTGACATGGCAAGTGTCAGACATACCAGAAAAACTGCAAGCGGCTTCTGTGGGAATTCATTTTTGTAAGTATTTATAAAATCAATTGCTTCTGGTAGCCACATGTTTGCCTGAATGGCACTTCCGGCAATGACAGCTTTATACGCCGATAAATCTGTAACATCCTGCATTGGTATTACATCTACCTGCTCTCCAAGTTCGCACAAAGTAACACCGATAAATGTCGATATTTCTTTTGTTGATCCGGTGCGCGTGGCATAAGTTACCAGGATTTTGTCGTTCATCTTATCTTAATTTATTGCCCGGTTAAAATTATTGTCTGCTTAATTTAAACAGCCTGATGGCAAACATTATCATCCAGGCCATCAGTAAAAGACCACCCGGCATTGCAAAAGCAGTAGCCATTGTTTCAACACCAGGCACAAAGTTTACCAGCAGCACGTATAACAATATTAATATGCTGCCCATAATACCAAGCCATGAATTTACTTTGCTGAATACTCCTCCCTGCAACATGACTATTGCTATGATTAAATTTGCGATATTGGGAATAAAGAACCCGAAAAATACTCCCAAACTGCCATGCGCTCCACTGGCAAGCATCGATTCACCCGCTGCTGCATAAAAACCCTTTTGCGATTCAATGGTTGTTGCAAAATATTTGTTACTAAGCTCATACATAGGCAAAGCCGTATTGTTTGCAACCAATATGACACTTCCAAAAAGAAAGATTATCAATGCCAGCAAACCATAAGCCTGGTTGACTTTACGATGAGCTGCATACAATGCAAAAAAGGCCGGGATTAATATCATTTGATCAATGATATTCAGCAAATCAAGGTTGTAAAGCCCTATGAACTTGTTGTCATGAAACTGAACGAATCGTTCGACGGCAGTCTGTGGAAGTGCCGATAAGTTTCCACCGGTGATATTGCCTATAGCAACATCGAGAAACGCACCAACTAAAACGATAACAGTGGTAATACCTCCAAGAAAGTAAATACTTTTCCATTGTTTCTCTGTATCCACGATACCAGAAGATTGATTTTGCGATTGATTCATTTTATTTTCCTCCTTTTTTTTAATTGACAATCAATATTCGAATAATTAATTCCTGCTGAATTCATTTCATATGCCGATTCAATAAGTAAGTTCACGGCAGCTCAGCTATTTCTGTTTTGACAGTTTCATTTTATACCGGACATAAATTGCAAGTCCGACAATGAGCATTGCCAAATCAGTAACAACAGCTATAGTAAATGAGTGATTATATAAGCCGAGTCCGACGTTGGATGAACCAGTTAAGAATAGAGGCAGGTCGGGTGGCAGGGGCGCACTTCCAAATATCGCACCCATTGGATGGGTGATGAAATCTATTATCCAATGACTAAAAACAAGTAGTCCAACAATAATGCCTGAGCGAGAGTCGTGATACAGTCGTGAAACCAGAAGTGCAGCCATTACGGACCAAATCACCGACATAAAGAGACTGTGCGACCAGGGTGAAGAGTCTACACCAACATTGCCACGGTCAATGCCTAAAAAATAAAAAACACCCCATAATATATCAATTAACTCCGTAGCAATTAATAAAACTGCAAGATGCACTTTGGGTGCAAGGGGCTTTGCAGCAAATCCAAATCCAAGATGTCCTAATCCTGCCATATAATTTTCAGTGTATAATTATATACTACATTTTGTACTGGTATCCTTTTGGTTTACTCTCACATAATTGTTCTGTAAGTTCAAGTTGCTTATTTTCAATTATTGAAAAATCTTTTCAATAAATTCGTGTTTGAAGTTGTCCGGCAACTTTTCAATCTCTTCTTTATTTTCTATCTGATATTTGACAAAATCAAATGTCCGACAAATAATTGTTGTATTTGAATAAAATTGAATTGCAAAGATATAAAATTGTTTTTTAATTTAAGTAAAAATCCTTTTTTAAGAGAAAAATATTGTATTATCGGGCGTTTATGTTATTGATAATTTGTATTCCGCTGCTATATGAGTTGATCTTTTTTTTTTTGTTCGCTGCTAACTACCAAAGCTATGGGCATTGGTCTCGCCTTAGGCGAGACGGGCGTATTCGCAGTCTCGACCGTGGCGAGATAAGGTGAATGCGGGAACAACTCTGCCGAAATGCACTTCCGCCAGCCTATGACCAAAGGCGAGTATTAGCCACAGTAATTTTGTCTAGCTCTTCCGATATTTCAATTGCTTCCTTTATAATACTTTCGGGATAATCGTTGATTTGAAGTATCCTGATAGCATTTCTGTTCTTTAATTTGCCTTCTTTTAGCTTGTAGTCAAAATCAACTGTTTTATGGTCAACGATTTCGTTGAAATGATATAAATCATATTCAGTCTTCAATAAGTCAGCCAATTCAATGTCATGTGTCGATACAAAAACGATATTATTCTCTTTGTTCAATGAAGATAGAACAGCTTTGCCTGCTGAAATTCGTTCAACTGTGTTAGTTCCTTTAAATATTTCGTCGAGTAAAAACAAGTTTAAGTTTTCGCCTTTGCTTTTATCTATCATTTCTTTGATTGTCATGACTTCTTCAAAATAATAACTTCTATCGTTCATTAAGTCATCGCTAATTCTTATAGCAGAAAAAACACGTACTCGCGGCATAGAAAAATGTTCTGCAAAACAGGTGTTTATAGTCAAACCAGTTATTACGTTTATAGCTATAGTACGAATAAATGAAGTTTTCCCGGACATATTTGAGCCTGTCAGTAAAATTGATTTATCGTTTACATTCAAGTTGTTTTTTACACAGTCCTCAATTAATGGGTGATATATTTCCTGAGCAAAAAGTCTTTTCTGTCCATCAATAATTTTCGGTGTACAGAAGCTTTTTAGTCCCTTACGAAGGGAAGCAATTGATACAATAGCATCTATTTCTCCAACAAACTGAAATACATCTTCAATCTCGGTTCTTTTTGTGTCGATACGCTTTAAAGTCCCAAATAAAAATAATGGCTCAATCAGAAATGCAATTTTCACAAGCTCCAACATTACCCAAAATAATATTCGCTGATCGCTTTGTATTTCTACTTCCAGATTGAAGAATGACATTCGATTGCTGACCTTGTTAATTACACGCGCCGATTTCATCAAATTTGGATTAATTTCCTTTAAAATGTCTTTCTTAAATAATTCTTGAGCAACACCATTTAGTTTTGACAGTTGTGGAATAGAACTAAAATAATTGTATAGATTTTTCTTATTCCAGAAGTGAATAACAATGTTGATAATAGACAAACCCAAAATCACAAGAAAGAATACCGGATTAAAAAATGCCATTATAAAGGACAACGCACTTGTAAAAGACAACAACGGAACAATAAAATACCATTTAGGCGGTTTTAAAATTTCATCCTGAAACAGCGTAGCAATATAATATACTTCTCTATCATTCAATTTGCTCAATTGGCTTTGAACAGATACTCTAAAGTCGGGATTATTCGTAAACTCATCCAAAAGTCGTTCATTCTTGATATTCTCTGATGAGTCTGTTGGAATGTTCCTTAGCTTATTATAAAGATATTGTTGTCCTACTTTTGAGTTTGTTCGGTCGAAAAACATAAATAATTCCTGAAAGTCCAAATCGTTACAGGTTTTGTCAGATAGGGTCTGAAAAGCTGTAGAATGGTCTTTCTTTCGGAAATAACTTTCTATATTTTCAAAATCAAAGAAGTCAGTTTTTAAGTTTCCAAACTCACTAAGCAACTTTTCTTTAATTCTCTTCTTTCGGTTTCTAAGCATCTATTTTTTTCCTCTATTATTGTGGCCCCACGCTGGCGCTGTTCTGTGACCTGTGTCCTTTCCAATCTTTATCTTTTAAATTCTGTATTCTATTCTTTTGGCCAAATCTGATTGACAAAAGTATTCTCAACGTAAAAATTGTTCAAAGCCTGAGTAGAGGAAGTTGAATAATCTTTTGTTGATATTATTGAATTTCCTTTACAATTATAAATTACAATATACTTAAAACCTTCTATAGATTGCTGTCCACCTCCAACAACTATTACTTCTTCATGAAAAAAGTATTCCTGAGGATTTTCTTTGTTTTGATATAAATAAAAACGAACATAATAACTCGGAGTATCCCTTGTTGTTATTTCATTTTTCAGCCACTCCAAATCGTTTATGGGGTCATCTGCATTAAATATGCAAATATCTTCATTACCTTCGCAACTGGTTATGCCTGTCAGTAAGAACAAGGTAATTACTGTTATTAGAAATGTTTTGGTCGTCATATATTCACTTTTTTAGTTGTTAATATCATTCCAAATTATCTGATTTTTTTTTTTCTACTATTCTGACTAACGACCACGGAAGTCTCTGATTTTCAATAACTGCTCTTTTGGTCGTTAGCATAATAAGTCAATCAATTTTTTCATTTCGTGGATTTCACCTAACGACCGAGACTATGAGCACCTGCGGTTTGTGGGAGCGTTCACTATTGCATTGTGACAAAGTGAATGCGGGAAGAAAACCAACTATTTGCGATTCCGCCGCCATTGTTTCAGAGCGTGTGTTAGCAGCATGGCTGTTTGATTTATTTTTTAGTCGTTATTGTATACATTCGTGTTCACCTAAAGTTACTTGCGTATACCAAAACTTATACCTCTGTTCAAGTTTGGTAAACATTGAGTATTTGTATTTACTTGCACAATTATTCTTTTGTTCTATTTTTTGAATTCTCAAATAATCCGAAAATCTGTTTTCTATTATAGCTTTTATTGCTTCATCTTTTCCAACTTTTTCGTTGAAAATTTTATAGTCGACAAAAACATTTTCTTTATTATATGTAGATTTGAAATAATAAAGATTTATTTCTTTGTCGAAAGAAGTATAAACATATGTAGTATAGATAGAACCAGAGAGATTAATACAATCACCACCAGTCTCAATAAAAATTATTGTATCACTTTTCAATAAATTTTTATCAAATAGATCAGTTATCACTTCTTTTCTATATGGATTTAAGCAATCATAAACTGAAAGTACAACTTTCCCTTCAATAGTCTTTAAGCTATCTAAAAACATATTTGTTGTCAAGTTTTTATCATTAAACGTTTCAAATAAATGTTTCGAGATATTGTTTGTATTTTCATTTCTTTGAATTGTCTTTCCACTGCTACAACTAATAAAAGTCAATACATAAATCAATATAAATATATGGCTCTTTTTCATGTTATTTTATTTGAATGACTTTTCAATTTCTCTTACAAGTTTAAATAATGAACTTGTTTTTTTTTTTTTGGCTTGCCGCTAACGTTCCGCAAATATGATTAGTTGCGGAATGCGTGGCACTTTCCTGTCGAAAAGCACCGAGGCTGATGCGGGTGATAATGTTGATTATCCGCACCGAAACCGCAATTAATTATATTTTGCTGTTACCGCCAGTATTTTTTATTTTTAATGTCATTTTTTTATCTGATTACGATATAGTTAATATATTATCAGTACTTCTTTAAAAATTGCTCTATTGTGAAGGATTTGCCATGCCCAGGATAAAAGGCATTTATTTTGTATCTTTTTAGTTTTTCAACACTCATATTGAAGTCGTTTAGATTGTCGCAGAAGTCTGTACCTGGTTTGCCGAAAAGATTATAAAGAAAGTCGCCACAAAATAAAGATCCATCGCCTGTCAGGATTCCTATTGAACCTTTCGAGTGTCCAGGAATATGAATAACTTTAGCATCAAAGTTATAATATGAAAAATCAAAATTTTCTTCTAAATATATATCAGGTTTAAATCTCTCGAATTCACCAGACTTAAAGATATGGGACATTAAAAGTATCGTTCTGAATGTCAATGAGATTTTATCCGGCTTGTCCTTTCTGTTCCATTTCATGTCTCCTTTTTCGACCATTACAGAATCATCAGCGTGCATAGCTATTACGGCACCATATTTATCTCTAAGAAAAGCGCTATTGGCAGTATGGTCATGGTCCCCATGAGTTAAAATAATAAGTTTAAGATTCCCGGGTTTACAACCTAAGTCTTTAAGTCTTTTGACAAGAAAGTCACGTTTCACAGAAAATCCATTATCAATTAGGATATAACTTGTGTCTGTTTGTAATAGATAGCAATTAACACCACCCAAATTAATTGTTGTCATCTTTTCATATCTATTGGTTTGTCCGAAAATTATGTTAAAAGTTAGAAATTCAAATACAATAAGCAATATAAGTTTCATATGTCACGTCTTAAATATTGGAGGTAACGACCGAGCCTATGAACATTGGTCTCGCCTTTGGCGGTTTGCGGGAGCATTCGCTGTCGCCCAGCGACAAAGTGAAAGCGGGAGCAAATACTGCTAAGTGCATGTGAGGCAGCAGATGAGCGTGTGTTAGGGGCTAGGTGTTTTATTCCAATCTATTTCAAATAAATAATATTTTTGTTACCTTAATTTCATTCTTACTTGGAATTTTAAAACCCAATTATATTATAGATATTCGGATTGTCAAAATAGTGTTATAACAAAATTTTCATACTCTCTACTTCATTATTAACCACAACTTTTACAATATATATTCCTTTGGGCAGAAACTTTACAGGCAGCGACTCTCCACTAGATACAGTTCCACCCATAACCAACGCTCCATTCATATTATAAATCGATACATGAGCCGGTACTTCCATGCCCTGTACTTGTATAGCTCCGGTAACAGAATTATAATAAACTTTTATGGAAGAATTGACTGGAGTATTTACAGCCGAAGCATCAAACTCTTCAATATACTTAAAATCACTCCATATTGGAGCCGCTTTATAGAGATTGAGCGAACCCTTTGGAACATACAACCTAATAGGTGTATATATACCTGAAAAAACCGAATTATCTTTTATAGCTATAGGTGTAACACTATTTACATAAACAGATAATAAATTTATACACCCATTGAACGTCGAACTTTCAATGAATTTTACAGAACTCGGAATAAAAATTCTTCGCAATTCTCTACAACCGCCAAAAGCCATTTCTCCAATTTTTGTGATTGAATTAGGAATATCAATATTCCACAGACCAGAATTGACAAAAGCTCCATTTCCAATAGAAGTTACCGAATTAGGAATAATGATATTAGTTAATCCGCTGCAACTACTAAATGAATAATGCCCAATCGATGTCACTGAATTGGGGATATTTATACCGGTTAAACCAGTACAACCATTAAAGGCAAGATCTCCAATGGAAGTCACAGATGACGGAATTGTGAAACTGCCTGTCTTGGAAGTAGGACATTCAAGAATTGTTGTTTGATCTTTATTATAAAGTACACCATCAAGACTGGAATAATTCTGATTTGCCGCATCCACTGTTATCAGGCTACTTCCAAAAGCTCCATATTTTATAGAGTCCACAGACGCTGGAACAGCTATGTTGGTCAGTTTACTACACCTATTAAACGCACCACTTCCAATAGATGTTACCGAATTAGAAATAGAGATATTTGTTAGGTTAGTACAATTATAAAAAGCATTATTTCCAATGGAAGTCACTGACGAAGGAATTGTAATTGAAGTTAAGCCATTCCAATTGGCAAAAGTATTATCTCCAATGGAAATTATCGAATTTGGTATTGTAATACTCTTTAAATTGCTACAACCCTGAAAAACATAACCTCCAATAGAAGTTACTGAATTAGGCAAATCAACACTAGTCAAATTAGTGCAATCTTGAAAAACATAATCTCCAATTGAAATTACTGAATTAGGCATAGAAATGTTCGTCAAATTACTACAACCTTGGAAAACATTACTTCCAATAGAAGTCACTGAATTTGGAATTACTATATTTGTCAGGTTCTTACAATTTAAAAATGATTGATTACCGATAGAAACCACCGAAGATGGAATACTAATGCTAATTAAGCCATTCCAATCTGCAAAAGCAGAATTTCCGATAGAAGTCATCGAATTTGGAATAGTGATAGAGCTTAAGTTACAACAACTGGAAAAAGCATAACTTCCTATTGCCTTTATAGTTGACGGTATCGCTAAACCGGCTAATGCTAACTTACCTTTGAATGCTCCAGAAGGAAGAGAATCTGAAGCATAGTTACTATAAGCTGCAATAGAAGTATTACTTATATCAATATTATTCAAAACCTTAAGAGAATCTCTCATATACAAGAAATCACGCACATCAATTGTACCTGTTACAGTCAAATCGGTAACATTTGTTTTCTCATCTTTTGTAAAAAATTGAGCGAGCGTCCCTGCTGTAGTTATGTTTACATTTTTGTTAGTTGGTTCAGCTATCAAAGTAAATTTCTTCCAGTTTGTAGCTGCCTGATACTGGCTTTTACTTCCTTTTGGGATATACAAAATACAACTGTATGATGGTAAATTAGCACTGCCTAATGTACAAGGTGTTTGTGACTCAATATAAATACTTACCAAATTCTTTAGAAAATTACCACTTCCAATGCTTGACACTGATGAAGGTATTGTTATTCCTATTAATGTAGTGCAACCATATAAAGCATTACTTTCAATAGTAGTTACTGAATTTGGAATTGTTATATTCTTTAAACCTGTGCAATCATAAAAAGCATATTTGCTTATAGTCGTTACTGTTGAAGGAATTATGAAATTTCCTGTTTTAGAAATAGGACATTCAAAAATTGTTGTTTGGTTTTTGTTATATAGTACTCCATTTAAACCGGAGTAATTCAAATTAGCAGCATCTACAGTTATCAAACTACTTCCAAAGGCAGGTGTCGCTATAGCAACAACAGACGATGGAATATCAATTTCTGTTAAACCATTACAACCATAAAAAGCATAACTTCCAATAGAGCTTACTGAATTAGGTAAAGTTATACTTGTCAAACGGGAACAACCATAAAAAGTATATGCAGGTATAGATGCTACACTGTCGCCAAATATTACACTTGTGAGATTAGTACAACCTGAAAAAGTATTAGAGTAAAGTGTTCCCTCACTTTTGCAATTGATTGCATTATAATATACTGTTGTTAATTTTGAACAACTTGAAAAAGCAGAACTACCAATCGAAGTAACAGATGACGGAATAGTGATACTTGTTAAGCTGGTGCAATTTCCAAAAGCATTAATTCCAATAGTGCTAACAGACGATGGAATAGTGATATTTGTCAATCCATTACAATCTAAAAAAGCATAATCGCCAATCGAAATAACAGACGATGGAACAGTAAAATTTGTTAAGCCTATATCTCCCTGAAAAGCATAACTACTAATTGAAATTACAGATAAAGGAATATCGATATCTTTTAAGCCTGTACAGCCCTGAAAAGCATAACTACCAATCGATGTTATAGAAGATGGAATAACGATGCTTGTCAGGCTAGTGCATTTAGAAAATATATAATCTCCAATAGAAGAAATGGAAGACGGAATGGTAATATCCTTTAAATTGCTACACATAGAAAATGCACCACGCCCAATAGAAGTGACAGATGAAGGAATAATAATATTGGTTAAGCCCGTACAAATAGCAAATGCATCACTTCCAATCGAAGTAACAGACGTTGGAATTGTAATATTTTTCAATCCACTACAACCTAAAAAAGCATTATCACCAATAGAAATAACAGACGTTGGAATAGAAATATTGATTAAGCCAGTGCAGTTATAAAAAACTCCATTACCAATAGAACTAATAGATGATGGGATTGAAACACTTGTCAAACTCTCACAATTAGTAAACGCAAAATTACCAATGGAAGTAACAGATGTAGGTATAGTGATGTTTTGTAATCCTGTACATCCATGAAATGCATCTGTTCCTATCGTTATAACGGATGTTGGAATTGTGATATTTGTCAATCCACTACAACCTGAAAAAGCAGTAGCTCCAATAGAAGTAACAGACGGAGGAATAGCAATACTTGTTATGTGGGAACAATAATAAAATGCGTTATCAGGGATAGTAACTACATTGTCGCCAATAATAATGCTCGTGAGATTAATACAATCCGCAAAAACATTAGAGATTTTTTCCATTTTGGTGGCATTGTAATAGACAGTTGTAAGACCATTACAAAGATAAAATGCATAAGTTCCGATTGAAATAACGGAAGATGGAATAGCAATATTTGTCAAACCTGTGCAATTAAAAAAAGCTCCATTTCCAATCGAAGTAATAGAAGAAGGGAGTATAATGCTTGTTAAGCTAGTACTACTTTGAAAAGCATAACCCCCAATGGAAGTTACCGAATAAGTAGTATCAGTGTACGTCACATTTGCAGGAATGGTAATATTGCCTGTATAAGTTCCGGAAGAAACTTGTACTGTTGAATCTCCTGTAGTAGTATAGTTAATGCCATCAACAGTAAATTTTGCAGCATAAGCTGTATATGCAAATAAAAAGATGAAAATAGTAAAAATAATTCGTTTCATAAGTTGATTGAATTTCTATATAGTTTGTTTTATATTTTCTTTTACATTCCCAAGTGAAAACCTGAGAAAATGGTTGATATAATTGCTATTTAACAACACTAATAAACATTTTTACCAGTAACTACTCTTTGTAAACATGATGGTCATTGAGCGTTTAAATGTTTGCAAAATGACTGTTACTTCCGTTATAATTAAATATAGAAAACTAATAGTCAATATTGTAATTTATTAAGTATGTCATGCTGCATTTTTTTTTTTACACTTGCCGCTAACGACTGAGACTATGAACATTGGCGGATCGCGGGAGCTTCATTTTCTCATTTCTACAAAGTGAAAGCGGGAATAAAACTAGCTAATTGCGATTCCGCCGCCTTTGTTTCAGAGCGTGTATTAGTTACAGTTATTTATTTTATCATTCTAATTCTAAAATTACTGTCAAACTTTACTGGGCTTTCACCAACTCCAGTTGTCAAAATGTAATTATGTTCAACAAGCCAATTCTCTGGATATTTAAAAATATAAAGTAGTTTAATACTTCTGTTTTTTGTGACTTTTGTCATATATTTCTCAAGGAATGGGCTTCTTGATTCTCCTTTTAAATAGTAAAGTTGTTTGATTGTATCAATGGAATCTAATTTGATTTCTGATCTGTCTGAAGGTCCTGACATTTTAGGCGCAAATATTTTGTCTTCAATTGAAGTTAGTTGATGAGTTTTAAATGTATAACCATATAGTTGGTGAAATCTAAAAATGTCGCTTAGTGCAATTTTATCAATCTGTTCAGTAGAAGAAAACATCATTGAGTATTGAAACTTTATCAATTCCATTTTTGAACTATCAATTTTTTCGTTTTTACTCAATACTTGTAAAGCTGAATCTACTTTTAATTTGATTTTTGCGTAAATCTCATCATAATTAGTTACAGATTTGATAGCTCCCTTGCCATTAATGGAATATTTGACTGTCATTCCTTTGTTTAATTCATTCATTAATAATGAAAAAGGATTTTTATTGGAGATTGTGTCTGTAAAAGTTATATTCTCATATTTCCATTCAATATCTGTCGTGTTACTTCTGACGTTTATAACTTGAAGAGCAACTGTCTTGGTAGTTAAACTCTTGATTTGAACAATTCCATTCGAAACCACATTAGTCGAATTTGTAATTTCAAATCTCTTTGTGTCTCCTTTTGTCCAACTGGGAATTAGTTTTATTGTTTTCTCTGTTTGTCCGCTTAAAATACCAGCAAAGAGTAAGCAAATAATCGTCAAAAAGTATAATTTTCTCATCTTATTTTTTTTCTATAATTGCCCCAAACGACCGATACTATAAACATTGGCGGATCGCAGGAGCTTCATTTTCTCATTTCTACAAAGTGAAAGCGGGAGCAAAACCAACTAATTGCGCTTCCGCCGCCATTGTTTCAGAGCGTGTGTTAGCAGCATGGCCGTTTGATTTATTTTTTATTCAACCATTCTACAGCTGTTTTCTTTGATGTCCCATTTAAATCAATAATGTCAGGAATAATTGGAACCCCATAAATTTTCTTATTTCTGTCTGCGAATTTACTTACAGTTAGATAAATAAATGCACCATCACTCAACTTAAATGAGCCATTAGCAGTCGAATTACCATAAGTGGGTCTTCCAATAAAACATGAATTCTTGATACCTATAAATGATACTGCGATTGCTTCCCCAGAACTACCTGTATAATCACTAATAATAACTGCAAGTTTTTCAATCTTATTCCTTAATATGTAAGGAGTATTTAATTTCATCACCTCATCTTTATTACAAAACACACTACCTTTGGAATACCCCCAACCTATAAAACCATTATTATTACTTGCAAAATAACCTGCTATTCCATCTCCTAGTATTGGACCTAATCCTAATAGCATTGGCCACATATTTCCTCCGGAATCATTTCCTAAGTCTACTATCCAATACTTAATATTATTTTTATCTAGTTCTCTAATAGTATCCTGAATTTGTTGTGCAAACTTAAGAGCACGTTCATTTGCATCTCCACTAAAGGTGGGGATTTTAATGTAACCAATTCTATTGTCAATTAATTCTGCTGAAATTTCTGGTAGCGATATTTTTTTATCAACAAAAGCTTTTGACTCTCCAGGTGTCATCAAAAAGCTATGATGATCTCCCAATAGTTCTAATGCATACTGAATTGCTGGATAAGTGTCTTTAATGCTTTTTGCATTTTTGCCCTTTTCTAATACCTGATTTCTGAATTTCACCCAATCTATAGAGTCTTTATTCATAGAATTCTTTTCAATAATATCTACCGCCTTATTGAGATAAGTCTTTGGAGAATTACAGCTAACAAAAAAAACAACTAAAGTTGCAAAAATGATATTTTTCATATGTCGTGATTTTTTTTTAATATGCCACATAACGACCGAGCCTATGAACATTGGCGGTTTGCGGGAGCTTCATTTTCATATTTCTACAAAGTGAAAGCGGGAGCAAAACCAACTATTTGCGATTCCGCCGCCATTGTTTCAGAGCGTGTGTTAGCAGCATGGCCGTTTGATTTATTTTTTAGTCGTTATTGTATACATTCGTGTTCACCTAAAGTTACTTGCGTATACCAAAACTTATACCTCTGTTCAAGTTTGGTAAACATTGAGTATTTGTATTTACTTGCACAATTATTCTTTTGTTCTATTTTTTGAATTCTCAAATAATCCGAAAATCTGTTTTCTATTATAGCTTTTATTGCTTCATCTTTTCCAACTTTTTCGTTGAAAATTTTATAGTCGACAAAAACATTTTCTTTATTATATGTAGATTTGAAATAATAAAGATTTATTTCTTTGTCGAAAGAAGTATAAACATATGTAGTATAGATAGAACCAGAGAGATTAATACAATCACCACCAGTCTCAATAAAAATTATTGTATCACTTTTCAATAAATTTTTATCAAATAGATCAGTTATCACTTCTTTTCTATATGGATTTAAGCAATCATAAACTGAAAGTACAACTTTCCCTTCAATAGTCTTTAAGCTATCTAAAAACATATTTGTTGTCAAGTTTTTATCATTAAACGTTTCAAATAAATGTTTCGAGATATTGTTTGTATTTTCATTTCTTTGAATTGTCTTTCCACTGCTACAACTAATAAAAGTCAATACATAAATCAATATAAATATATGGCTCTTTTTCATGATTTTATTTGAATGACTTTTCAATTTCTCTTACAAGTTTAAATAATGATCTTGTCTTTTTTTTTTTCGGCTTGCCGCTAACGGACGGAACTATATGTAGTTGGGGATTGCGGGCTTCGTTCCTGTCGAACCCAGATGCCGCTGTTGCGGGCTGCGAACTTTGTTGTCCGCACCGAAACCCCAATTGATATATAGTTTTCGTTAGCAACAGTAATTTATTCTTTATATTCAATTCTAAGCATCATGGGTTCTAATGTCTCAATATTTTTCCATTGAGTTTCTATGGTTTTTGGCAAGTCATTATCATTATAAGTATAAATCCACTTTGTTCCACTCTCAACGTATTCAATCATATTGTTAATGGAAATTCCTTTTTCAAGGGTAGCCTCTGTTCCAAAACCAGGTAAAGGCTCCAAAAAGAAGAGATAATCAATTCCAAAATTTGGTTTGGGCATATTATCATATAAAAAATTTCTGTATTTCTCGATAGTGTCACCCCCAAACCAAACATCAACATATAACCATTTAACCTGTATTACATTATTTATTTGGTCATATGTGAAAAAGTAATTATCGTTTCCATTTTCGTCTGTCAGGCATTTTAATTTGCCGTCTTCATAGTATTTATAATATTGTTTACTAATTAAATTGCCATTTTTATAAGTTTCTTTTTCTACTATTTGGTCTGAACTATTGTAAGTTAACTCAATGCTGTGATTTGCTTGAGGGAACTGATACTCAATATATTTTATTGTTTTTACTTTGTTCTTTTGATATTCAAACTCATAATCTATCCTTCTCCCATCGTCAGTGTCATAGAAATACATATTTATTTCTACCAACCTATTATTGTCATCATAAATATAATCACCAACTAATTGGTTATTGTAATCGTAAATTTTGTCAACTAAATGTTCGCTGTCATTTACAAGTTTATTTTCTTCTTTGTCACAACTGATAAGGATAAAACCTGCAATTATAGAAATACCAAAAATTATTGATTTCATAGTCTTTTCTTTAATAGATGTGATTTGGTATCATGAGGTTGCGTCATTATTGTTGCTAACGACCGAGCCTATGAACATTGGCGGATTGCGGAAGTTTCATTTTCATACTTCTACAAAGTGAAAGCGGGAGCAAAACCCGCTAAATGCATAATAAATAAATCCTCCTTCTTTTCACTTCAAACAACACCACAGTAGGTGTTTACATCCCGACATTTTCGACGGGAGATGTAGCGCAACTGAGACTTCATGCCGGGTCGTTCCGACCGCAGGAAGTCCTATGTATTAGCGGCAGTTAATTGTTGGCATCACCTTGATTTCTATATTCAAGCAAATCTATATGAATAGGAGTACTTTTATAATTCCCAGTACGCATACTTTCAATAAAATCGTCCTTTGAAATTCCAAATGAACTTGAAATGTAATGATAATGAGCCTGACCGTCTTTCCAATTTTCTTTTCCATATAGTCCGTTATAAGTAGCGAAAAAACAGTGCCAAACATTATTTTTTTCAAAAAAATGTGGAACAATTACTTTCCTCTGTGTTATTAAACTCTTTAATTCTCCATCAGTTAAATCCGTTTCTCCAGTTTTTTCTATAGAACCGTCAGCGTTGAGGTTAAACATTTTTGGTAACTTTTTTCCTTCAAAATTTGGAGGTAGAATTTCAAAACGGTATCTACTATATAAATAACCAAATTCAGAATATGATTTAAAAATCATTGCCATTAATTCATCTGGATTTAACGATTGTCCTTTTAATAGTTTTTTTTGATCATTCTTTTTCGTTGTTTTGAGCAATTCAATAAAATTTGGATTAACTTCAATATCTTCAAATTGCTTAAAGAAATCAAGATCTACATTTTTTTTAGCTTCTTCTATATAAAAACTGTCACTTAAATGAGGGATTAAATCTGGTTTTTCAACACTCAATAAATCTTTTAGCATTATTGCTTTTTGAATAAGGAAGAAATTCTTGTAAAATTCAATTGGATTTACATTTACGACTTCGTCCGTAGTAAAAATTCTTGTAAAGCCTTTTCCTTTTTTATCATAAATTTTGTGTGTTTCCATGTTTAGTTAAAAATATATTAGTTGTCGTTAGTTTATATATAGAATTCAAAGTGTTATATGTCGTTTTCAATTTGTTCGACTGTCAATATTCTGCTTGCAAGTCTATTTCTAATTTCTTCATTATGATTTAGTTTTGCAAAATGTAAATGTTTAATTAAATCTGTTATATCTGATTCTTTTTCTACAACAAGATATTTAATGTCATCTGGTTTAAATTTTAATCTTATATGTTCAACTTTCGAATTATACATTTCCTTTTGTTGTTTAGTTCTTATGTTACTAATGCCTACAAATGGAGCAACACCTTCAGTGTCTAAATTAGGAACAAATCTCCACTCTCTTTCATCAGCAAATCTATAATTGATATTTTCAAGTTTACCATGTCTCCAAAGTTCACCTTCGTAGTTTTTAATGTATCTATATGTGTTCATCACATTTAAATAACTCTTGTTTAAACTATTGAATTGAGTTATGTTGTCAACAAGACCTAGTTGTGAATAAATTCCGGTAATTCCAGAAATTAAATTGTCCATAAGTTGACAATGTCGATTTATATACATTACAGGACTAAGACCATTCCTATTTGCCCAATCTTTAGACAAGCCAACACCAAATTTTCCATACTTTAAAAAGTATTTTAATTCTGATAGCTTTAAGTCACAAAATGAGACCATTGGTACAGCAAATTCTCTATGATTTTCAGGCCCAATAATTTTTTCTCTTGCATAAGAAACACAAAAGTTGCTACTAAGAATTTTATACATAGATTCTTTATCTGTAAAGTGAAATAATGTTGTTGGATATAGACTCATTTATTGTTTTTTTTAATTACCGCTTAAGACAGAGGCTATGGGCATTTGGCGGTTTGCGGGAGCGTTCGTTGTCGTGAAACGACAAAGTGAATGCGGGTGCAAAATCTGCTAAATGCACGTCAACCAGTCAATGAACATATGCGTGTATTAGGTGCTGGGCTTTTGTCTTTCAGTTGGTTATGATTTGTAAAATTGATATTTGTTTTCTCGCTTAATAAATGCTTCCTTACCTCCTTCAAGACTGATTAATGTTTCTCTTGAAGATTCGTTTTCAATTGTTGTACTTACAATCTTCGTTCTCAGTGTAGATTCATCTATATTTAATATATGGATTAATTCAGAATCACCATTTATCACGAAGTTAGCATTATGTGTTGCAAAAATTATTTGTCTACTTATTTTTCTGTCTTTGATTACGTCAACAAGATAGTTCGAAATTAGTAAACTGTCCAAGTGAGCTTCAGGCTCGTCAATAATAATAGGATTGTTACCGAGCAATAACAGTATTACTAGAACTGCGGTACATCTTTGACCAAATGACGAATTCTCAATAGGTCTTCCATCATATAGCACTTTTACTTTCTTGAATTCTGAATAATTCAAGAATTTCATTTCGCTTAATAATTTATAGGACTCAAAGTTTGATTCATTTGATAGCAGTTCAATAAGAAACTGTTTTGCAGAAGAATTGCTAGAATGCCTTTGAATTGAAGTAATTAAATTAGCTTTAGTCGATAATCTATCAGGTTGCACTGTAAATAGTATTTCCCGAAGTATATTGTCACCTTTATGATTACTTTTATTAAGCTGACTTTCAAAAATTAATTTGAAATCGGTGAAAATCTCTTCAATAGCGGTTTCTTTATCAAATTCAAATTTCAATGAAATTGGTTTAACCGAAGCATTTTCTAATTTTTCCAATATTGAACTTATACTCTTAATTTGTTTTTCAATTTCGAGTTTATAATTGCTACTTGCGATAGTTGAATCTTCCATTTTGAAAGACTCAATTTTCTTTTGAGTTTCAGAGATTTCAGTCTTCTTCTTTTCGATTTCAGTTTCAAGTTGACTAATTATGATATTTGCATTTGATATATCTTGTTGACTTTCTTCAGTCAACCCCTTGTCAGAAAGATATTTTTTAAGTTCAGCTTTTTTAGCGGTTAATTGATTCCTAAGAGATTCCTTTTCTTCAATAGTTTGCTTGAAGTCAATTGATTTGTTATTCTCTATTATCTTTGCTATTTCTTTATTAATCCTCTCAATTTCAATTGAGTATTGGTTTGAAATGATAGTTTGCTGATTCTTTTCAATTATATCTTTCAATTCCTGAATTAAATCGTTATGTTGCTCAATTGCACTGACTATTGACGTCAGTTTGGTTGTAATTGTCTTTATGTCATCATTTATGACTTTATAGTCCGAGCTAGAAAACGAATCTACAAGTTTTTTATTGGTTTCTTGTTCTTTAATTTTCTGCTCTAATTCTTTCTGAAGTTGTTTTTGTTTTCGTTTCAAAAGAATGTGTGCTCTCAATTCTACCAATTTCTCTTTTAATTGAATTTCAGCTGTATTAATAAGCCCATTTTCATCTCTTTTCAAAATTCTAGAATATACTGCTGAAGTGAGCTTTTGATAGTCTTGTGCAAACTCTTCGACCTCGTTTTGACTTAAAAACTCAACATATTTTTCATCTAAATCATCATCAATTTTCACACTTGATTTAATCGATATGAATTTACTAGATTGGTCTTTGATTTTCTTAGATTGAAAAAATTTGTTTTCCCCTGGTTTAAGTTTTTCATGAATGAGATTCAAAATCGTACTTTTCCCCGTACCTCGTCCACCAATTAAACATGTGAAATTTGGACTAAAATTAATTTCTCTTTTCCCAGCCAAACAAAAGACTTCATTTTCAAAACTTGCATCAGTTGGGAAATCAAACTTGACCTTATCAATACGAACAAAAGGATTTATAGGTGCGTCAGCACCTATAAATACTCTATGTTTTGGTTCAAAAATAATTTGTTTTAATCCTTCAAATGTTTTATCAGATTTAATCCACGTATTTTTAGAAAACAATTCATCTTCTTTATGTGCATCACTTCCTACAATACATGGTTTATATGACCCTCTTTCAAAAAGTACAGTTTTTCGTTCCTCAAGTTTTTGTTCTTTTGTCACATCGGCTATAGAATCAAGTCTCTCTCCAAGAAAGTACTTTATATCTTTAGGATTTGCTGAGAAAACTACATTTGAGATTTTATATATAGTCTTCCTCACACCATCTAAACTACTTTCATCACCTCCAAATAATTTATAATGTTTTTGAAGCCCAGAGTTCCCATCTCGATTTGAGTTACTTACTGCTATTATTGTATTATCTCTAAATTTTTGATTTTTATCAAGAATTGATTTAATAGTTTTAATGTCTATTGCAAAATTATTAACTCCTTCTTTGAATGCTGCATCATCATTTGTCAGTTGTGGCTTAAGTGATTTTCCATATGCAATCATCCCTTGTCTATTCATTTTGAAATTGTCTTGATTTTCTAATGTATTAAAGAAATCATTAGTCAAATCGTGTACATATTCTGGATTAAATAAGCAATGTATGTTGATTAATTTTTCAACGCCTGTACAAGGCAGCATTCTTAATTCTACATTTGGAAAAAGAAAAATATTATTAATGAAGACGATTTCTTCATCAGAAAAAAGCTTATCTCCTTGCTCTGTCAATTTCTGGTCAATCTCATTTACATACTCAACAGCTTTCAAATAATTGTCAATTGAGAAATAGTCAGTTATTCCAATACCTTCAACATTATTGTCAAATGCTTTCTTAAAAAACAAAAAGAAAAAATCGTCCAATGAAGAAGATGCAAATTGGTCATTTTTATTTGTGTTTTTTGTGTGGGTATGTAAATCCCATTTCCTCCAGATTGAGCCAGTTGTCATGTTAATTATATGTTTGTTGTTTTTGCACTATTTTTTTTTCTAGCTTTACGCCTAACGACCTAGGCTATGGGCATTTGGTGGTTTGCGGGAGCATTCGCTGTCGTGAAACGACAAAGTGAATGCGGGAGCAAAACCTCCAAATTGCACGTCAGCCAACCTGTGCCCATAAGTGTGTTATGGGCTAGGCGGTTGTGTAATAATCTAATTCGTAATGTCTTAGTCGTGCAGAACTTCGACAGGCACAACATTTTTCTTTCATTTCTTGTCGTGAATATATAGCTGGTAATATATAATCTGTCGAAAAAAACGTTTATAAAAACTCTTGTTGTTATTGAAACGAACTGCCTATTTTTTTTCATAATCCTTCATATAATCTTTTAATTCGTCAAATGCTAAAGGATAAACCTTTTTGCGTTCTTCCAAATCATAAGGAATAATGACATTGTTTCCAATATATTTTTCGAATAATTGATTTAGGATACTTCCACCTTTCTTTATATTTAAATAGCTAATTGGAACTTCTTGAATTGATTGTATGTTATTGTCAATCTGATTCATTATTGTACTAAATTCATTTTCTAGGAAAAGGCTTATCTGACTTTTAAAATTATCCATTGTATAAGCACAGAATTTATTATTTTGCCATTGTATTTTATGCTTGTCTTTTAGCCATTGTGGTATTCGAAGTTCATATTCAAAATAATCTTCGTATCGTTGTTTTAAAAGAATAATATGTGACTTTTCATTTGGCACTACTTTATCTTTTTGTCCTCGTAAATAATACAATTGTTTAAACATAGGATATAAAGCTAAATTATCAGATTGATTTAAAATTAAAGAAATATCTTTAATCGTATTATCATGTCTTGTCAAAATCCTTAGAATCGTTTTATTTTTAAACTTATTTATAAAGTAATCCACAAGCAATGAAAAACCGTTTGCCAAATATAAAAATTCCGAATTATGAGGGTTAATAGAATATTTTATAATTGCATCCGAAGAAATTTGAGACATAAGCAATTGTGCTATGAAGTCTTTAGATACGTCCTCATATAAATCGACTTCAAATGGTAATAGAAAAGAATCAAGACTATTTCTATTTAAATTTAATGGTAAATTCCCTAGGGAATCTTCTATCATTAAATGAGGTTTATGTGTTATGACTTCGCCATCTTGTATAAAAATACTGTAATTAGACAATGTTATAATAATGTCATTGCAAGCAACAAACATATCAAAATTTGTTCTCATTTCTTTTGTATAATCCCATTGAATTTTATCATAACCACTTGGAAATATTGCTCTTTCTTTATATTGTTTGAAAAATATCTGTTGCGCTTTAATTTCTTTATTTACTGCACATTGAACTTTTGGTGTGTCTCCAATATACCAATCTGCCCATGAAATTATCTTATTCTCCTTTTTTTCTAATTGAGTAAATATACTTTTAGGCATCAATATTTCTATTTCTGTTCCTGTATCAAAATCATCAATTGTTTTGACATCTATAAAATCACTTATTATATCTGCTGTAAAAGTATATGCAAGAGAAGTATCGTTATATTTTTTTGTTTTTACGGTTATTCGCTCACCCAATAAAAATGCCGCTAATACTCCTATCCCAAATTTACCATTCCGATTTACTAAACTTTTTCCTTCATTTGAAATGAATTCTTTTTTCCATTGAAAACTAGTCCTAAACGAAGAGCCTACCGATAAGAAATAATTTAGTATTTCATCTAATGTCATACCCTTACCATTATCTTTTATTTTAAATAGATAATTTTCTTCATCAACTTTATTAATTGTAACTTTAACTAATGGCTCGTAAGTCGTATTGCCATTATCTTGTTCCATTTTCATTCGCTCCTTGCAAGCATCAGTTGCATTTTGCACCAATTCTCGAACGCCATATGTTGGATTGTTCCCATACAATGGGGCAACTAGTAATTTAGACAATTCATTATTAACTTGAAATGATATTTTTTGCGGTACATAACTTAACTCAAGTCCTTTTAGATTTGAATCAATTCTCCGAAATTTTATTTTTGGTTTATCATTTGGCGTAAAACCATAAACTTCACCCCAAATAGCCCACGATAAATCTATCTCATGCTGTATATCTTCAATAAGTGTTTGTATTTTTATATACATTCGCGCATTGGCTGGCATTTTACATTCTACATAAATTAGTTCTGGCTCTTTTATTTTTCCAAAATGAATATGACGAATAGATAAATGTGTTTGATGCTCCAGCAGTGAAAAAGGGCTATTAAAAGTCTTAGTTTTTAAAAGAACTGTGTCAGTTCGAGTCTTATCAATTTGTAGATAGTCTGCTATTCGTAATAAAACCATCAAAAACACAATGTTTAAGCCATCTGGAAACTGCCATGCATCTTGTGCTATTTTTTTTAAATGAATAAATGTATCACGAATATTTATTCCATGACTTCTTGCTACTATTCCAATTAGTTGCCTATCACGGTCATCAAGATCGGAACGGCCAAAAGGAATTATTGAATTGACAATTAGTCCTTTCAGTGCAATTTCGTGTGCTAATCTTGCGTGATGTCTTCTTATAAATTCACCGATTACTTTTTTGTCTGTTCCAGTTAATTTATCTTTATCGGACAAGTCAGGTTCATTTATTATTTCATTAGGATTTCCGAAAATACTCTCTTTTTGTTTGCTACTAAAATGTCGCATCTCCGTTAAATAATCCTGCCACAATTCTTTCCAAGTTTTTTTATCCAGAATATCAACTTTTACATTGTCATATTCTCCCTCAATCATTGCTTTAAAACCTGAAAACTCTATGTGCATACCAATATCATGCAGCATAATGGATAGAATTAGTATTGAAACTTCTTTGGGTTGGATATATTCAAATGATTCGTCAGGGATTAAAAATTCTGCTGCTTTTAAAACCATCTCAATATGTTCAATACCATGCTCTGTGTATTCTTCAAAAAAGAATAATTTGTTATCTTTAAATATGGGCTCAAATGAAGTTTCAATGGATAGAACTAAAGAAAGTAATATTCTATCTTTTTCAAGTATTTTCTGTAATTTTTCGGGTATATTCATTCTAATTATATTTTCATTCTGTAAACTAAATGCTCTTAATTTATTTTTCTAATAAAATATTGGTTGCTGTCTTTTACTTGACAAACACAAACTGGGTCTTTCATTTTTTACGCTTGCCCCTAACATCACACTATATACCCTCTAAATCCTGTATATGCACTTTACTGTTCATGCATATATATATTTAAATCCATAAAGTGCCTGTTTCAATAGACTGGTTAGTCGTTAATCTACGTGATGATTTTTTCCGTTTTTCAGGTTAAAAAGATTCCCTGTTAAGAAGAAAACCCTGAATTAACTTTTTTAACCCTCAAAAATACGCATTTACTTTTATACTATCATTCCTTTTGTTAAAAATTATTGGAATTATTTATTTTACTGCGCGAATGACGGCTTCACTAATATTTTCCAAGAAAGTTTTACGCAAATCGGTTACTATTATGATAAACTTAGTGAAGCCGTCATTATCCATCACCGCAAACCCATTAGCCCAGGTGAAGCCGTCATTACAACCAAGTGAAGTCGTCACTTTTCTTAAAGAGGCCGTCATTACCAATAGTGAAGCCATCGTTCCATCCACCCTATTTACTCTCCCGGCTCAGAACTCAGAACTCAGAACTCAGAACTCAGAACTCAAAACTCCCAACTCAGAACTCCCAACTCAAAACTCAGAACTCAAAACTCCCGACTCTCAAAACTCCCGACTCTCAAAACTCCTGTGTTAATCGCACTTTCTGAAAATTATGGAAATAATTATAAAAATAATTACATTATTATGTTATTTATAAAATCTTTATTTATATCTTTGCACTGTATATCAGAAGTCGATATATTTTCATGCATTTTTTTATTGCGTTATTAATTGAATTATTGTACTATTCATATAAAAACAACTTTAAAAATTTAATGTTATGAGTAAAGTTTCAGAAACAGGTCACGCCAAGAATGAAGCCAATTGGGCTCAGTTAATTACCTTTGTTACCAGTTACGGTACGGATTATAATCCTTCAAATCCTGCCATCAAAACTGCCGCTCTGCAGTCCATCGCGGACAATGCTAAAAATTCGTCCACAGTTACGAACATCGCCTGGTCCGGCTACAAAAATGCCAGGGCTGCCCGCGAAGTCGCCTTCGATGCACTCGGTCCGCTTGTTACCCGTACCGTGAATGCTGTCAAAGCTACCGGCACCACAAAGCAAGTGGACGAAGGTGCCATTGCATTGGCACGTAAAGTCAAGGGGGGCAAATCAAAGCGCAAAAGCAAGCCGGTTACAACTGAGCCTGCCGACGAAGAAAAGGAAATCATTGAAAACTCAACTTCACAAATGAGTTTCGATAACCGGCTCGCTAATACCGAAAACCTGATTACCCTGCTCGAATCTGTTCCTGAATATGCTCCCAACGAAGAAGATATTAAACCTACCGCACTTCGTTCTTTCTACAGTGATCTGAAAACTAAAAATGATGCCACTGTGGCAGCTGTTGTAGCTTTAAGCAATGCACGTATCGCACGTAACGTGGTTCTTTACAAACCCCTTACAGGCATGGTCGATCTATCTGTAGACGTAAAAAACTATGTGAAATCTGTATATGGTGCCAGAAGTCCACAATTCAAACAAATTTCAAAATTAGTTTTTAAAAACATTAAATCGTAATTCATAAAAATAAACCTCCTTTTCAGTATTTCGTTCTTATTTTTAAAAAGGAAAACCGCAGTTGTAATTTTTACAACTGCGGTTTATGTTTAAATATTGATACCTGAACTTCTCCATCACCACTAAACCGGAAGAGTGAAGCCTTCAATACATTTATCTGCTTTGTATTAATTTACAACTGAGTTCGACATAAGAGTCATTAAAATCAAACTAAATAGCTTGTTTTAAAAGTCCGAAGGACTTTAATATGAATAACCGCGGGTGAAACCCGTGGAAGTTAATGAAAGTAGACCTGAACCCTGAAGGGGTTCAATATGTAAATAGTAGTTATTGAACCCCTTCGGGGTTCAGGTTTTTATTTCTCATTTCCCACGGGTTTCACCCGCGGTTATTTACATTGAATCCTTTCAGGATTCTAATAGTTTATTCTAATTGACAATGTGTAGTTTACTTATGTCTAACTCACGTTAATTTACAACTGCGCCGAATAAATCGATAACTGCGTCGAAATAACTGATAACTGCGTCGAAATAACTGATAACTGCGCTGAAATAACTGATAACTGCGCCGATATAACTGATAACTGCGCTGATATAACTGATAACTGCGCTGAAATAACTGATAACTGCGCCGATATAACTGATAACTGCGCCGAAAGAATTGATAACTGCGCCGAAAGAATGGGTCTATTCAATAAACTGTGTCAGAAAAGGGAAAATCATTATATTTACCCTTTAAAAACAAGTTAAAATGAACAAGACAAAAGTATTTGATTACAAGGAATTTGAACAAGAGGCCTTAATAAAATT
>Ga0209512_1000295_pt1 | contig 93063 bp, 103 predicted proteins | sample frozenSSSSmetaG_FD_184142 | JGI IMG/M metagenome (GOLD analysis project Ga0209512, IMG submission 184142) | Glacier valley bacterial and archeal communities from Borup Fiord, Nunavut, Canada, to study Microbial Dark Matter (Phase II) -... | ecosystem: Environmental > Aquatic > Freshwater > Ice...
CTTTTGGAGTATGGACGCGTTGTGGATGATGAGAGGGAGAGCGTTGGATACGTGGGATGAGTGTATATGCGTCTGGGAGCGTGTGTATATGGGACTTTGCCGGTTCACCGCATGGCGCTGGAGCGCACACATAGATAGGGCGGCGTTCTATACCACCTTGTTAATTGCTTCTAATTACCCCTACAAAACAGCTATCTGATATCGGCCTTTGCCTTCATCTTCTCCCACCACTCATCCGTCTCCCGTCCACCTCCTGAATCTCATCGCTCATATAATAAACCTCCGTCTGCAGACGACGTATGTGCCAAACAACAAATTGCGCACTCCTCCACACGGATCGAAAGGGTACGCACTCAAAGGTTCTTGGGGCTGCTCTCGTCTCGTGCAGGCCAGATCCGGAGAAGTGGAGTGCATCCAGCTCAAAGCCTGGAGATGGAACTCGGGGCTGAGCGAGGCGAGAGACTGGGTATTTGAGAAGGGGAGATGGGCGGACGGGGACGAGGAAGGGGGAAGGAAAAGGGAAAGAAGGGAAAGGGAAGGGGAAAAACGGAGCGCGCAAGGTGCTTGGGCGAGGAGGAATTTGGGTAATTGGCGGTGGAGAAGAAAGGAAAGAGATCGATGATGTACATATAGAGGACTTATGGGAGGCTATTCCAGAGCTTGAACGCTGTAATTCGGAATTGGGATTTTGGCAGGTTGGAAAAAAAAGGAAGGAAGGAGGAAGATGGATTGGGAGAAGATTTTCGTTGTGGAGACGTCGCTTGTGTTTGGCTGCGCTTGAGGCGCTTAGTTGGCAACTGGATGAGTAAGCACATGTCTGTCTGATTGTCTGATTGCCAGTCTCGAGGACAGACAACGACAATAATGAGTTATGAGTAGACGACGAGTATCGCAAAGAAAACGCAGAGTCACTCATCCATATTAACGTGCTGATGAGGTTGTCTTAATCGACATGTGCTCCTCGCAAATGAGCCATTCGAGATGTTAACAGGTTAGAATTGGAGGGTCGTGAATGCGGAGTGGAAGAGGCCAAAAGGTACAGTGCTACTGTGCTGGAGAAGACGTTCCATACAGATCACTTATAAGTTATCAGTATGTTAAGTTTCCTTTGTCAAGCCATTGAAGGGTTTCAAGCATGTGCATGGCGGGATTGAATGTTGCAAAGCATATCTTGAGATGCTTATGTCTAGAGAGGTTTCCTGCTGTGCAGACATAGTGGTGCTGCATTGGTCCAGAGTCTGCGGTACATGAAGAAGCATCCATTTGGAGCAGAACATTTGTATCAAAACCTATAGCGTAGAAAGCATAGGCATGAAACAGCTGTTGGGTGCTGTACAATGTCAATCTCATACTTGTCTCTGTCGAACTCCTCCACCAGCCCAAACGCTGTTCAACCGAAAGCAAAGCTCCCCAACACCGCAATATCCTTCCCTAGCGACTGGAAATGGCCATTGTCTCAGCAAAGATCAGGTGCAAATACGAGAACTGATTTCTCACTGGAAAATCTCTCTCTGACACATCCAGATCATATTCAATTTTCTTCGTCAGCCTGCTCACTATGGCCAGCAGCGGCCTCCTTGAAGCCAAATTCACCCTTCTTCTTTTCCTTCGGTGGAATGGTGGACCATCCAGACTTTCCCGGTGGCACATCTGATTTCTGGCACATTGTGTGCTTGAAGAATTTGTCGAGGTCCTCAGCCTCCTCCTTGCGTCTTAAACTTCTGCGAGCGTTCTTGCCGCCGATTACCTCGACCTCTTTCACTCCGCGCACCTTGACCAGCTCATCGAATCCCTCAGTATCGGCGATGCGAGTGAATTGCGCCGAAACATGTCGTTGAAAAAAGTCCCGGAGTCTCTTCTCTCTAGCGCTAATCACGTCCTTGGTTGCATTATGAAGTACGATCGTGAGCTTCTCAAGGTTGGCCAATTCTGCGAGCTTGGCGAAGGCTTCCTCCCGATCCGCGCCCTTCCAGATGAACTCGACATACCTAATGTTGGAGAGGACGAATGCGCTAGCGCGAGTCAAGCAGATCGCCATCGTGCAAGTGCAGGCAAAGATGAAATCCCTCGATGCGTAGTATATTGGGAGCGCATACGCGTAGATGGACTTGGAGACATACAGGACGGCCATGTCCGTATTTTTGGTGTATCGTATAAGTCTTCCATTCTTTGACGCGCCGGTGGTGGGATCGCGGGGGATGCTTTCCTGGATATCGAATTCCTCAGTGCAGACGGCGGGAGTGAGGATACGACTGACGCCCTCCTTGTAGAAGATGCAGTTGAAAATGTTGTCACGGATCTCCTTAGGCATTTGCTGCAAGAAGCATTGGTCCACCGAAGCTCCTGGGATCAGATTAGCAACAGCCGATACCACGAGCAATGTCAGTACGAACCACCGAACGCAATAGCGCTTATCTCGTTAAGATCATCGAGGACCTCGAACAGAAAATCCCTGTAATGGACGTCTGGTCCCAAGACCACCCGCTTCAAGTTATCGGTAGCCCAATCCCGCATGACATTGATACCATCACGGTGCATCTTGTTTTGGCGTACTGCACTGCCGAGCTGCCAGGACTCCATGCCGGCCTTCTTCATGCTCCAAAAGAGGTTGAGGAGTCCATACGTCTTATCAGTGAGCAAGTTGTCAAAGGGGGTTGAAGGACGCGCCCTGTCAGACATCTCCAGATAAGCATACTTGATCTCCAGGTCAGCTGCAGAAGCTCTCAAATAGGCTTCAGGATTCTCGCGCCTATGGCGACGCTTGTTGAGGATATGGGCCCATTCATCGTCAGTGGGAGTGGTGTAGCGGGCGCCGGGAGGGAGAGGCTCTTGACTCCGACGGAGGGCTTCAAGATAGGTTTTTGGTGGTGGACGACGTTGAACCTGAACGGCAGGCTCCATGGCTGCAAGAGGTTGACTTGGAGATGGTAACACCGTTGATGAAGAAGGAAGACGATCTGTAGTCTGAAATGTTGATGGCGCGCCACGAGTTGCAATGCACGAATAGATCGACTTGGAAGCTCGACACGTGAAACAACGAAAACGCGTGTGTTCAAGGTACTGAAAACTCTCTGGTATCCAGCGATGAGGAGAGAGTCTCGAAGGACTTTGGATGGGATCTTCAAGAAAGGATGCGCCGAGTCCAAAGATATAAGACCGTGTCGAACACACACAGCGGATTCCAATATCACGATGTTATACTTGATAAACGCTGAGCCGCTGACGGAGTTAGCAGATCCCCACGGTGAGATGAAATCAAACAAACATTTCAAAGATCTGGCTTACTCAGATGAAAGAAACAAATGTTTCGAAGATCTGGTGTACTGAGAGGTCTCCGGCGTGTTGAGTTTGAGAGATATAAGGTTGGTGTTGAACCCACGCAGCAGATTCCAGCAACACCTTGAATATGATAAACGCCGAGCCACCCACGAAGTTATCAGATCCGCAGGGGCAGGGGCGAGGTGGGATGAAACAAACGTCTCAAGGATTTGATGTAGTCAAAGATCTCCAGCGTGGAGATGTACACGCCGAAAAGACGAAAATAGAGGAAGAGGTTGTGCGGTAAGAATTGCAAGAAGGTGAGATAAACAAACGTTCACTTTGTGCCCGCGACGCGTCAATTCCAGGCGCTCTATCCATTTAGACGCCTCAGGCGCCCGTTCCTCGTGGTTTAGGCGTGGATTTTGCCGGCCCGGACCTTCTTTGTTCTGGCGGCACCCTACAAAATTACATGGAGGCATTGGATGAGGAGGCTGGAGCCTTGCGAATTGAGAGGGCCTTTTTATATGTATCTTGATATGAAGAGCAAGTCTTGACTGGGTTATACAATGTGCTCGTCATCTTCGCCGGCACCAGCAATCTGGATTCCAGACACATATTTCATCGTTTCATCTTGTTGATACTTCCCGTCGTCGAGGCAGCGGGGCGGACCGCAAGGCCTGGCTGTGCTCATAGCTTCGATCTGATTCTTACTCATGTCCTATGGTCACTGTGGAGGTGGGCCCTCAGAAGCCTCTGAAGAGAAAGGAGGGGGCGAAGGCGTGCATTTGCATCCTTCTTCTTGCTTGACACATTCATGGGTTCTGAGATATGGCTTAAATGGTCATATCAATGATGTTATCCACAGTCATAGTGGGCAGTCTAATCTCGAATATTGAGACTCTGCGGCTTCCGTCTTGGTGTTTTCTACATTGCTATAAACTATCTTCACGTGCTTTCATTGTTTCTCCAAGTTTGGAGACACTTTCGTGGTCTTTTGTTGCAATCACAATACTGAAGATTGTGGGCATGGAGGCTTCCATACATGAACACAAACAGGATCCCCGGCTACCTGTCAGCTATTGGAAGTGAATACCCATATGATTCACATCCAACATCTTTTCTTTAAGAAATAAAGAAACTCTATGGAATTGTGTCAAAGCATACCTTGCGTTGTTTCTTCTGATTCATGTCGCTACCCATAGAGTTGCTATGGATGATATTCAGGCGAGCAAGATTCGGGATGGATAATTGATTGATTCTTATTTCAATATGTATCTCTCTCTATTAATCTTCATCATGGTCGACGCATTTGATGAATGCCAAGTAACAGGTGGCTGTCGAGCGACATTCTTCTCAAAGATCTTTAGTCTCCAGGCCGAGTGTGAATTAAGCCGGAGAGAAGGCATTTTGGCGAACGATGACTGCGGTAGATATGGCTTTATCAAGACTCGTGGATGAGGTCTGGAGTGTGCGCAGAAAGTAGCAAGCCCAGGAAGGAAAGATAGGAGAGCCGCCTTTATCTGAAGGTAAATGGCGTTACTGTGTTAAGGCTCCTGGTATATTTTTCACTTCTCGGCATAGCATGCTGAATTCAGCCTTACGTAGCGCACTTGCCAAGGCTGTGTTCAAACAGGACAATTGACTTACGTTTACCAACTTTGAGAATGGTATTACAAGACTAGATCTCGTCGAAAGCGGGAGCAGGGACGTTACTGTGGCAAAGGTCAAATACTCTGGTTGACTGTGAAGTCATCAGTTAGATTGATTGCATCACTGGAGTTGAGGTTGAGGTTGTTGAGGGTTCAGGTTCAATAATGTACAGACTACAGTATGTATGTACTCCAGTACTTCATATGCACATACCATACTCCATACTTTCTTGGTGCTTCCCAAGTGAAGCTCGACTATTAATGGGTTCTGAATTAGATTCTGGATTAATTTATTGGATTAATGGATTAATGGAGTTAAGATGCAACCAACACAGATGACGCCGCAATAGAATAGTAGGTGCTTTAGAGTATCATAGACCCCTATTGCATACGGAGTACCTACACAATATGTATGTACTGTAATATGTACATACTAGGTATACACAAAGCAGGGACACAATCTTTTCCCTAACGGGGCATCATGATAGAAACTAGATATATATTAAGGATTCTCATTCTCATTCTCATTCTCATTCTCATTCTCATCATCAACATCGTCATCCTCGCGCTAGTTGTCTACTGTGGTATTACATACAATGATAAATTGGATCAAGGGGCCCGGAGTCTAGATCATCAAAACCCTTCAGTGGCGGATCGCAATATGCAGGGAAACAGAATTTCGCGTTACACCGGGCCCTGCCCCGGCAAATGGAACGAAGGGTGTGTCATTTGAGGCTGAGAGGGACGAGGAATGCAGGATCGTCTGGGAACTTGGCAGCGCGCACAACGCAAACCCGCGCGCTGGGACTGGCGATCGGACGGATGCGTCGACGGCGACGGGTCAATCGATCCAGCGGCCTGGTCCTCCGACTCACTACTCCGGCACTTACCAGCGCCACTTCTAAAATGAACCTTGGGTGCAAGTAAAAATAAAAATAAAAATAAACATCACAAAAACGTGACCATCCTATGCCGCAACCAGCACACTGTTGAATAGCCAGGCTCTCATCTGTCACATGCAGACTATCCACCGTACGGAGTGCTCCGTCGTCGCATAGCAGGTGTCACTACTCTGTACTGTGTGAGGAGCTAGTTCACCAGGCTGTGGTTAGTGAGGGTGAGGATAACTGGGTAACTGGGTAACTGGGTCAATGGGGCAATGGTCAACTTTGGAGCCCTGTGGAGTCTGTGGGATGACCTGAAGTATCCCAGTAGTATGGGAATGGGTACTCAGTACCCGCAATTGAATGCGGGGGTGAATGTAGCTAGTAGTCACGAAGTCCGCGTAGCAGAATTGAATACAAAAGAATTGATTGATTGAATAAAACTATCTAAGCTATGACGTGCTATTTAAATGTGATACAGCAGTTGTACGAGAATTTGAGAATCCTCATCCATTGAGCCTGTTGAAAAAGGGTTTGGTGCCTGTAGACACCAGGAGATTCTCTGTTTGGAGAATGCATGAGAATCTTCATGACGATGCATGGAAACATTCCATGCATCAAACACCGACCTTTTGAGCCTTTGTTTGAGGCTCTCTAAATTATGAGAGCCCTTTCCTAGTTTAGATAGTTTACCATTAATCACTTTATTTAATCACTTCAACAGAGCCGTCGTCTCCGTGGAATTCTCAGATTCTCACGGAGACCACCATCGCCACCATCCAAATTCAATTCCTTCCAACAGTGAAGACAGCAGAAAGCAGATGACAATGATGATGATTAGAAGAGTGACGCTTATATGAGTGCGTAGCATGGCATGAGCTTCATATTCTCACGGAGACCGCCGTAAATCACCCAAATCCCAATTCCTTCCAACACTGAAGACAGCTGAAAGCAGATGGCAATGACCATGATTACGACAGTGATGATTACAACAGTGACGCTTGCATGAGTGCGTAACATGGCATGAGCTTCAGCTTCGCAGATAGGCTGAGAAAATATTAATGTCGATTAACACATCCACCCTAGTGTGGTATCTCCTCCAACTTCCACCTCTTCTATATAAGGCCACCCATCCTACGCACAAGAACTAATAAATCATCATTCTACTTCCACTAGCAAAGTTGACTCTAAACAGAATATCTTCCTTCCTAATGGTTGAAGACTAAAATGAATTTCCAGCAAGTTTTTCAGTTCCTCCTTGGAGCCATCTTTGCCATCACCTCTGTCCAAGCTTCACCACACTTCGGCCTCAGCCCCCTTAACTCTCGAGACCTATTTGTTCCAACAACATGCGATGCCTTCGTCCTAGGGGCAACTCAGATAAACATTGGCCAAGTATGCGTCGGCATCTCCGGTGGCACTGTAACTGTTACGTACCCGACCCTGACGCCACCTAACGCATATACCGATATTCACGTCTACATTGGCACAGCACCACCTACGAATCGTGCGCCTGGCTCCTTTCCATACTCGCTCAGCAATGGATGCACGATCTCTGCGGATGGGACAACGGCTACATGCAGCATACCGGTCCAGAGCTCCTGGCGAGTGTGTGAGTCGCCGCTCTACATCGCTACACATGCTGCCGTAACCTACCAAGGACAGTCGCAGACAGGGTGGGGAGCGGGTACATGCTTTGGCGGAACACAGGGCAATTGTGCCAAATATTGGACCTTCACGACTCACTGCCAGTGCCCAGTGGTATATGACTATGAACCGATCACATCTACTGTATGTGAAAAGCCCTGAGGCTGAATTTTCCTAGAAGAAAGCAGACTAACGGGTGATGGTGAATCTTATAGCTGGAATGTGTCACTACAATTACAAACATAATTACATCTATTGTCACGCCTGCACCCATTACGACAGGGTTCACATGCAATGACCCAAAGCCTGCTACATCTACTTCCACAGTTACTACTACCACCTCTACTTCACTTGACTTAACCTGCCCGACGGCTTAAGCCACGGGTATCAGTGTCTAAGGCACGAATTCAGCTTTTACTCCTTGCATTAACACTCTATTAGACTGGTTAGCTGGACAGGACAGGAGGCACTCATTTTAAGCATTTATTTGGAGTTGCTATTTGGAATTGCTAGTTGAAATTAGCAACTTAAAAAAATTATCCTGTAATTTCTAACCCATTAAGCAGTATATATAAGGGGGTTCTTATTATCATAGTTTCTGGTTTAATAAGAGTTATTCTCATAATCCTTTTGCCTAATTCAATGCTGGAAAGATAACGACCAGTCCGCTCTGTGATGAGTTTGTACGATGTGTTTTTCGCACCAGAAGACGTAGCATTTACACTGAGATCTTCTCACGTTTGGACGACGTTCCAGAACTCATTGGAGCCGATGACATTGTTTTTCACTGCAGCCTCGATGTGCGGAGATATCTGGACGGTCATATGTTGCCAAGCCGAGCCATTCTCAGAAAGAATTCGGAGCTTCAAGGGGAAATTAAGGTCACAAGCATTGCCGCTATTAAGGGGACATATGTATTTATTTTTTCTTTTCCAGACGATACAGGCTAATTCTCGCTCGGTTTTTACTCGCCCAGCTTCATCTTGATTCTTTGATGGGAAAGACAACGGAAGACAATGTGCGAAGCGCCCTAGAAAGACTACCGACAGGATCCGATGCATATGATCACGCATATAAGGACGCTATGGTGGGGATTGAAGAACAAGACACAGACGGGAAAATACTTGCCAGCCTCTGATCACGGTAGAGCTTCAACACGCACTTGCCACCGAGGCTGGCAAACCCGAGTTTAATGAGAAGAGGCAACCGAATATTGAAGATATGGTCTCTGTCTGTGCTAGAGTAGTGACGGTCGACGAGCAAAGCTGGATCGTCCGTTTGGTCCACTACACGACGCAGGTATATTTCGACCGGTCCCAGAAGCATTGGTTCCGAATATTACCTGCATTACCTACCTCTCCTTTAGCATCTTTAAGAGCGGCATCTGTCAAACGGACGACGAGTTTGAGGAACGGCTGCGGTTGAATCCTCTTTGTGGCTACGCTGCACGCACTGGGGAGATAATGCTCGTGAGGCTTCAGCCATCGCAGAGGTCGTAGCCTTTCTTGGGAGAGAAGCCCAAGTCGAGGCATCGAGCTAAGCACGGATAGACTTCAAGCGATACTCCAAATATTCACTGTACAGAGAAGAATATCCAAGCCAAATGACAGGACGGCAGGCGGCTTACTTCCGGCTAAACGGCGTTGCAGACACCGTCTTAATAGCTGGCATAATCTGGATTTGAAAGATAGCTTTGGTCGGACGCCGCTGTCGTGGGCAGCAGAGAACGGACAGGAGGCCGTGAAGCTGCTGCAACCCGACGAAGATCAACCTGCCGATTAGTTCTAAATTTTGATCTATTTGTTATTTACTTATGATAAGGCTGTCAGCAATGATTGATATTATCCATGTTTTGCTTAAGAAAGTCTCTCCGCGCTAGCATTTTCCTCCCCACCTCGAAGTCTTCTCTTCCGCAACATGATTTCCATTTCCCCTACTGCGGCCCTGTTGCTAGAGTGTTAGAGTTTAGACTAGAGAATTGACGCAAGAAATGTCTGCATATCTAGACGTTCTGCTAAGATGTTATATTCGTCTTCTATTGCTTTGTTTAGATTTTGCCATGATTCGCTACGAATTGGTTTAATTGTTTGATTGCCACAAGATATAAACAAAGTATTCTCAAATCTTTGTCTAGGAAGTACAAACATTTAGATCAGAGCAAGGGTCTCTCGCTAAGCCAAGTCGACGTATTTGTCGAATAAACAATCTTCTTTGTTCCTCCATCCGCCTCACTCGCACATGCGATGCAGGAAGAATGGCGAAAATCGCTGTTTATGAATTGAGATTTTTTTCTTATTTATCGCTCTTCAAATGCTACATGACAAGTAATATTTACTCAGTTGTTTTTCGAGACACGATATTTTCCAGGTGTCTGTCGAACGAGTGATGCGACGGGTTTTATCCTCGTTAAAACACCTGGAAGATCATTCAGATCATCCAAGGGTCCTCCACGCACCAAGCAGCTCTTAAATCCTTGGCTGTCCCCAATTTTCTCCTCTTCCCTGAACTTCCAGCATCTGGAGCATTTTACACTCCTGCCCGCTTCCCTGAAGTTCCTTAAATATAGAGAGCGCTCAAGTTGTTCACCATCCACGTATACGTGTCACTACGGAAATTATCCGTGACGAACGTGGAGAAATCCGCGTACATATTCAACAACATCTTTCCGTCCTTCCACTGAGGCCAACTGGCAAAGCGGCTGCTTGTGCCGTTGTTTGGGTCTCCGGTCGCGACAAAGCTGAGGTAGTAGGCTCTGAACGCATCGGCGCAGTAATCGGGGCGAATGCCAAAGAAGACCTGGATCAAGTCGCTGCCGTGGAAGGTGCCGAGGATGGGAGTGCCGTAGTCGAAGCTGCTGAGGTAACTCCAGGTCTTGACTTCGGGGGAGATGGTCTTCACGGTATCCAGCACAATGCGGCGGGAGAGGGTGAATGTCAGATCACCCAAGATGGCGGCCAGACGCTTGAACTGTGGGTACCAGTTGTTAAGCAGCCCAGTGCGGAAAGGAGACCCGTCCTCGAGGAAGTCGTAGGGGTAGGTCGCCACCAGCGACTTCATCTTTGCAAGCCCGGCGTTCTGGAAGAAGACGTCGGAGAGGTAGCTGGAGAGTGCCGAGGTGGTCGTGATGTAGCTCTGGAAGAGGGCGAAGATGGTGCCCTCATCCTCCTGGGAGCCGAGGATGAAGGGGATGCGTGCGTACTTGCCTGCCGCGAGGAGGACGTCGGGGGATTGCGTCAAGTGGACGCCGTCGGGGCGAGGAAGATACGACAAGGCGATGGAGGTATGCGAGAGCAGACTGGGCACGGAGTTCGTGGCGTTGAGCAGCACATCGTATGACACGGAGCGCAGGCAAGCCAGCGAGTTTGCGCCGGAGCACCCTGCGGCATTGGCGACGGTGTCGTAGATGAGCTGGCCCTTGGGGCAGTCGACAGGGTCGGCGGGGACGACAGAGCCGGAGTTCATGATCCCGCCACGGAAGAGTGGCTTTCCCTTGTAGGTATGGTCGCCGTCGTACATGATCATGTGGTCGAAGACTGAGATAGAGCCGGCGGACTCGCCCCAGATGGTGACCTTATCTGGGTCACCACCGAAGGCAGCAATGTTGTCGGCAATCCACTTGAGACCGAGGCGCTGGTCGAGGAGACCCAGGTTGGCGGAGCCGTCGGCGAGGATCTCTGCGCCGGGAAGGAAGCCGAAGCCGCCAACACGGTAATTGACAGTCACGAAGATGATGGGCTTGCCCTGGTCGATGGAGGACTGCACCCATGGCGAGCCATCGTACATGTAGTTCCAGCCGAGCTCGAAGCCACCGCCGAAGATCCAGAAGAGGACGGGGAGCTTGTCAGCCGCTGTCGTGCCGGCGGGACGGTGCACGTTGAGGTAGAGGCAGTCCTCGCCTGCATTGAGAACCTTTTGAATCAGTGGAGTATCGAGGATGACGCCGAGTGCGGCTGTCGGGATGAGGTCTTCGAGAACGGTGGAGAAAATGAATTGTGGGCACGAGAGGCCGTTCTGGGTGGCCTTGATGGTGCCGAGTGGGTCCGTGAGTGGCTGCGGGGGCTTGAGACGGAGAGGCCCGACGGGAGGGTGCGCGAACGGGATGCCTGGGAATTGCTCGACAGCGCCGCCCAGACCGACGATGGTGGCCTGTGGTGCTGGGATGATGACAGTAGGGGTGGCATAGGCGCGCTCCTCGAGGGGAGAGGCTGCGCGCTCGATGAATGCTGAGATTTCCGCGTCGGTGGGAGCACGGGGGAGGTCTTGGACCGGGATGGCCAGGGCGGCGAGCGGCAAGGCGAGGAGAGAGAGAAGCTTCATCTTGACGGTGACGATGGTTTTCGCTGCAGGAAATTATCGTCTGCTCGATGCTTTCTGGCGGTCGATGAGAGGAGCGCGAAGCCATATTTATGGTTCTGCTGGAATGGAGACGGTGACCGTTGGGCACCCCCTGAACCCACCGTTCGTACTAAGAGTGGTGACAGGTCCCGCTCCAGGTGATCTGCTATCTGCTTCCACATCGCCATTATAGACCACGGAGATGCTGTATTCAACCAGGCATGCTCCGGATGGAGCCACCACAAATGCAGAGATGGTTGCGAAGCTTGTGGAAGAAACAGGCGAAATAACGAGGAATCCGATCAGATAAAGCGGGAGTACAATACCGTTATAGATATTCTCCCGTCAGTTGTCTGGAGAACCCGGTCCCTCATCGGCATATATTCAAGATTTATATGGCCGTGCAGAGAAGCCACGTCCGAGAAAGTGGTCAAGTGACTCTGTGGATCTAGCGTCATCCTCAGGCTGAATTGTCAGCACGAATTCGCTCCTTTGGGCGATTATGAAGCCTTTGACATGTGAAGATGCAATGCAAAGTCAGAAGAACAGAGATGTGCACTCTATGGAGTCAAGCTCCCCAGCTAATAGAAGTGTCCGCACAGTGTCCGCATAGTGGTGTACACCCCCAACTCCAACTCCCAAGCAAGAGTTTAACCCCGTTATGGAACTGCACCCCGCGATTCGGTACCCCGCATCTCGGAGCGTCGATGTGGGGGACCTATCAGCCGGCAGCATTGCATGGACCAAAGGTGCCAACCTGGTATCGATCGCGTCGAGCGTATTTGGGCTCCGCCCTCCCCGCATTGCGATCCGGCATAGCAGAACACCGCCAGTGTCATCTAAGCCATCTAAGCCTTCCTTTGAGAGACGCCTTGTCGCAATTTGCTTCTATCACATGTGAGGCCTGCCCTGTCTTACAAACTTGGCGCGACAAGAGGGAAGGTGCAGGGGACGAGGAAGACGAGGAAGACAAGGAAGGCCGCCGTCCGTCCCCGATAGTCGGCAGATGCAGTGGGTGAAGGCCTGAAAATGAAAAACCCCTGAGGATGACCCTCTCGTGCACATGCGCATACATACAGTATGTGGGACACATTGGCTTGGCCAATAAGCTTCACGGCGATCAGATCCCCCGAGAAACACGTTTTGTCCCTGTTTATACAGCTCTCCCACATATGAGTTTCGTGGATGTTTTCATCCGGAGATTAACCGTTATGATTTCCACCAGTCCTTTCACCTTTCAACCCCCCATATTCATCCAACGTCTGTGAAGTATCTTGGCACCCCATGAACGTCTCGAAAAAGAATGATATCCGATTGTAGACTCAGAAGGATAGGGTCTCCTTGTCACAATTCATAAGCCTATAAATAACGTGGAAACTCTCTATTCCGGGAATAGAGTTATGCTTGTTAGCCCTAGTCATTATTTTGATCAACCCAGCCACGCAGTCGAATGCGATAAAAAAGGTGGAATATAGACGTGGCCCACGCCTAGAATAACACTTCCACTGATGAAAGATATGTCCCTGGGAGCAATGATCAACTTCTAATCTTTTATGAGCTTTTTCAAATACGGGTATGAGATGAGACACATACTCCGTACAAGTACGTAGACCTTGTCGCTCGATATCCGCAGAGGTTCCGTGTTTATTACCTGTTTTGGCCAGATACTGGAAGAACCCGCAGCAGCCGCCCGTCTTCATTAAAAATTGCGTCACATTTTTATACCAAAACCCACACAAACTGGAATTCTCATCTTGATCTTGCTCCCTGAAAGGAAAGTAGTTGAGTCTGCTTCTTTCAGGTGACCGGATCCAATAGCCTCCAGCATCATATGAGAGCGTCGTCCTCTCTGTCTCGCGACTCGAGTCCTAGACGCCACCGCATTTTACACCGTCAGCCTTTGCATATCTCAGGCCTCAGAGAGACCCCCCTTCTGTGGGAGGACACACTTGACCAGACTCTGCATCTTCATCTCTGCTTCTCCACCTTCCCGCCTCCGCCTTCTCCACGGTCCCGGCCTTCGTTGGGCTTCCAGGCTAATTTCAGGGCCATGCGATCTTGTAGAGAAGGGATCTGGGGAAAAGTATGCGCTTCCGCGCTGCGCATTACGGCGATATAGCCCTGGAGTTCCGTTGGTGTAGGCGCTCGGGCCTTCGGGATTAACAAAGATTGTAACGCGGTGTGCGTCTCGTTGTTTATACCTTCAAAACGCGAATTTAACAGTGATTAGAAGACCTCTATATATGTTATGAGAATAGATTTTATACATATCATAAAGCACCTTATCTGCGAGAACAAGCATATATTAAATCCTTCGTTCCCTTAGTTAAGACTATAGAAAAAATTAAATTGCCCTGGACGGCAGCGACAGCGATGATGAGAGTGTACATTTCATACTTTAGATTACATTAGAATACGTATAAGTAGCTTTTCATGCTAAATTTAATGTAGAGCAGCAATCTATTAATTACGCTATATATACAGTTCATAATCATCACTTTTCTTTTCTTTGGTGAGGCGACGCAAATCGCTTCCCCCAACGCAACTTGAATACCCCGACTGTGAGCAGAGCGAGCGTACAGTTCCGACGAATATTATTAAATTGATATGGAATTGATTAAATTAGGTGTGTTCTACTCTGTTCTACTATCTACGTGGCAATAGGATTTGAGAGGCAACAACTCGCTTTCTCCGGCTGGCGACCAGTTAAGGATCCGACGATTATACACGTTTCTCAATCCCCAGTGCTCATCCCGAGCCTACTCTTTTTTTTTTCTTTCAATCTCTCCTCCTATTTTATCTTCCTTCTTCGCGCTTTCCTCTTCCACCTTATTTCCCCCCCTCTACGGGTTACCCCCTAAACAGGGGCTGTTTCCACTATCTACCAAGCGGCTAGCCCCAATACCCCGGTGGTTGGGGAGGCCGAAATGTCGATGCCAACTGGGCTAGAAGCTGAAGATGAGGCCGGAGTTTCGGTGCCGACCGGAGCAGATATAACAGAACTGGTTGCCTATCTTGAGGTGCCAGTTGTGGTTGTATTGCTGAACGGATTCGACAATGAAAGCCCAGCAGCGATAGCTGCTGGGCAGTCCGAGGTTGAAACGACAGCGAGGTCAATTGTCACACATCCCTTTGGGAGAACGCCGTTGAAGACAACCAAAACGACTCCATCAGTACCGATGCAGTACAGAGCCAAATTGTTAGCAAAAGCAGAGTTTGCCCATTTCAATTTGTTGTCGGTTGCTGTGAAAGTGCGGGAGATAGAGCTCTTGGTTGAACTGAGGGCGAATGGGGCGAAAGGAACGCCGGTGTTGGTGGAGAGATAGCCGCCGTTGGACACAAGCTCGCCATCGACGATGTCGAACTTTGATGCAAGGTTGCAAGAATCGGTCGTATCTCCGCCCCCGCCGAGGAGACCGCTTACTGCACGCTTCCTCAGGCCTGGTCCCGCAGGTGCTGCGAACCCGAGGACGAAGGAACCTAGCAGTGTGGATGGAAGTGTCCCTACTGTGGTAACCACAGTAGCAGTGGCCGTAGCAGTGGCCGTACTGATTGAAAGTCAGTGTTGGCCATCATTGGGAAAGCGGCATACTTACACGGTGGAGGTAACAGTCTCCGTAAGAGTAGCGGCAACGGTCGTGCTGATACTCGTTGGCGCATTGTTGACGATGATGTTAATACCTCCGATGATGTTGATGACAGTATTCTCAGTGATATATGTGTTGATCACGACTGTATTAATAACGACTTGGGGGGCGATGATAACAGCAACGGTGTTTGGGTTGAAATGAGCTGGAGCGTAGCCCTCAGGACAGACAAGATCGAAAAGCTGTTTCTCAGCTAGCGACGCTGGTGAGATCAGACCTGCCCGTGCAACAGCTGCCAGGCTGGCAAGCCCAAAGGCCATATTTTTGAAAAACATAATGAAGCGAGCGTAATAAGATCAAAGATCAGAGACCGTTTGAGCAGTCTGATGCTAGATCTTCCGGGTTTCTGGAGATAAAGTGACAGGATATCAAAAGAGTGTGAAATAGAAACAGAATGGGTCTTATAGATAATGTAGAATGATAGAAGCTCCTAGCTAAATTCGACATAAAGAGCTTCAAAACTTGGAAGTGAAGAATGTGAGATATCTTACCTGCTCGAGCCGTTGCATTAGGAAACTCTCGCCATTTGACGGTTGAGAAACGGCGCCGCTTAGGGTGAAGCGCTGAAGAAACGTATTGAATGAGGTTGATTGACAAGTAGACTCAAGATGGTTTGGGTATTTAGTATGCATTCCTGATGTGTAGCTCAGAGCTTTGATTTTCCGGATCTGGAAATAATGAAAGATCATATAAGGTACTGTCTCCACTTGTTGTGGTTTTGGCTTATGTAAGCTCCATGATATCCTCCTTTGACTTGACCTAAAGCGTTCCTTGCACAGTGTACCAAGTCATGAAAACGCGGGTTGCTATAAACAGACGCAATGACGACTATATCTAAAAATAAAGCTGCGAACGGTACGACGTCGCATCGACGTGCGATCCGCGTTCCTTGACATGTGCCGTGTGTAGGCGTGGTTTGCCCACGACCTTAGTTGTGTAGGCTTCTCCGATCGTCTGCTCTTCCGGACCTTACTCTCATGCTTGCGTTCCAATCATCAAGATGTATGCGGTATGTCTCCATGAGCTCATTCATTGCTCACGTTTATCGACGAAACTGGCGCCTTTGGATTCTCCGGCTCCGGCAAATTCATCTTCTGCGTTGATCTCTGAGCTGTTTTCAGTGTGCTGAATTTCGCCTTTCAACTTTGAAGGAAGAACTATTCATACCCTTCGATACATGGAACTTGCACACCTTACCCTGATCACTTGAAAGATGCCGGGGTCGTTTTGTCATGGTTAGATTGCTGCAATCCTGCTCCTGCTCAAACAACCTTTTCGTTCTATGAGGAGTTGTACGAAAAGTAACATGATCTTCATTTGCCGAATCTTTGGCTGGCCGTGGATTGACAGACGCTGTCCATGTTTCCAAGATAACTGACATTTGACTCCCAGATAAGGTTAATTCGCCGCTATGGAGCCTCAAGTAACGATCCGCATGCAGAGATATAGAATGAAGAGACGGTGTGCGAGTATCTGATCGTGGCCTCCCCCATGCTGATGGCGGCTGAGATCATGCCGAGATCATGTTTCTGTACAATGGCCAACAGACCTGAGCGTAGATATGAAAGGGATTTATTGAATCCAGTCACAGTTTTGATAAATCCAATCGCTGAGCATGATGCGCGGTACTTGGACCTGCTGCTATGGAGCCACTCAGCCACCTAGTTGGCCTGAAGGTGGGCTCCCAATGAGCCAGGAGCCTATGTGCACGCCGGCCATCCCGCATGGAGACTGCATATGCCTCTAAAGGCCGTCATACACTATGGGCCTAGTGCTAGAGCTCCCATGGCCATGTTAACGATAAACGCAGCGAAGTCACTCGTCCTCAAAAATCATGGCTGAGCGGCGAACAGTTTTGAGTACTGAGTACCATGCAGAGTGACTGGATTTGCCGAGGCTGTGACTGCATTTATCAAGTCCCAGATGAAACCAGAAGAATGCTCGCAGCGTCCGGATTTGCATGGCCTCATCTGTCCATAGCAGCCACTTCCGTCTTCGTTGAAGAATTCCGTCTGGCAATCATGCACCCGATTGATTCGCTTCCGATCCTAAAGCCGGCTGTCTCCTGGGCGGAAGGCGGATGGCCGCCCCTTGCAGTCAAGATCAGCATCATGGCCTCATCTCAGAAATACAGTAAGCATCTATGTACATACCTAATCGGTCATCTTCCCCCTTGCGTCGTTTTCGTCAACTTCTTGGGCTGCCCCCGCCCTAGCGCAGCACAGACCCTCCGCCCGAACCCGAACCCGTACCCGCCGGATGGGCCCGCGAAGCCACCGGCCCGCGAAGCCACCGCCGCTCACGGCGAACACAAAACCGAATGTCGAAGCGGGAAACGTGAGGGAGGTTGAAACTTGGAAATTGGAAATTGAAAGTAGGGAAATGGTGTCGAAAAGAGAAATGTAGAATAAGGGCTGACCCGAGTGCTAGCAGCAATTTGCATCTAGATCTAAGGCAAGGATTGTATAATACCACTGAACTATGGTCCGTAGAATATCGATTGATGGGACGTAAGTGGAAGAATACGCATGGATTGAGAGGAATAGAATGAATATCTACCTTCTTCTAGCATCATGGCCAAAATAGCGCAATGTTGCTGACGAGATAACAGGTCCGATTTTTCTTCTTTGAAGGCGAATCTCTGGATTCACCCTTGGATTTCAAGGGAAATAAGGCTAAGATCGTGAAGGTATTTTGATATGTTGTAAGTAGACCTTACGAAAATCTTTCTTATCACCATCAGTTAATAACAACCACAGAAGCAATGGTTAAAAGATAGCCAGAATATTCGGCGGGCTAATGAGTTCTGCTAGTTATAGTATCATGTCTGCTTCGAAGAGGCCGGTTTACTCACCTAACCACCCCTCGGGGTACGTTACATACCTCACTCGCGGCGAAGAACCTCCACCGCTTTATCCTCCCACAATACCTTCAGATCAAACAACTCCCCAATCGGACACCCTCACCCCATAACATGACCTCATGAAGACTTCAGTCGTTGACGGTGGGGGGAGCCTCGGGAGGAGTACTTGGTGGAAGATTTGGCTGGAGGAGAAGATGGAGGGGGCTCGGGCATTGAGCGTCCAGTTGAGGGGATTCTGGGAGGCTGAGGTCAGTATTTGGTGAGCAGAAGCTGAGTGGGGGAAGAAGAGGTGGTTTGAAGGATAGATGTGCGCATAGAGCTTGCACTTACGGCACGCCTGTTGTGATCTCTTGTTTCGCTGCAGCGAGGACGCACTCATCAGTAAGTCTGTTCAGTCCGAAGGACGAGGATCACCTTTGCGCAGCAGGAGGTCTTCGAAGACGAGGATGGCGTTCGCGTTGAATTTGTATTCACTAGAAGTCATGATTGGAATGAAGATGAAGATGAAGATGAAGATGAAGATGATATTCCGAGAGGTAGCTAGCTATCTACGAACATCTGAGACTCAAGGTAATATTGTCAACACAGAAACAGCTTATCGGTTATCGCCTATCGATAAGCAGATACTGTGTTGGTCGGAAATGAAATCGAGACTGTGGGAGACTCAGATTTGAACTTCAGCTACAGACTGACCATCAACCATTCAATTCACCACTGCCGACTCGAAGAGATAATATCCGATTCCGTCAAAGACGAAGACGACCACAAGCACAATCACGATTGCCATCGCGATGACCTTCATCCTTAGTTGGTGGGCGAACTCCATGACGTCAAGGGATGAGATCATAATCGGAGGACTTCATCACCACTTGCTCTAGGGCAGCAGAACCTCACCAGAACACCTTCACCTTCACCTGCAGTCACCGAGTGTCGAATATCTACTCCAACGTCGAAACCGAAATCTCAACCGTCACAATGAACGAAACGCCCGTTCTTAAGTCTTGCTGCCATCACAAGAATCCCCCTCTCGGCGAAGGTCTTACAGCCAAGGACATCGTCCTCGAAAACGGCGCCTCCATCACCCAGAATTTCGCTCCGGTACAGTCCATCTGCGCACATATCAATGCCTTCCACGTCTACGCGTCGGATACCAAACGAGTTGTGGAAGCAAACCATTACTGCACCCACCTCAATGCCGATATTCGACAGTGCCTCATCTACGATGCTCCGACCAAGGGGGCGAGGCTGATTGGCGTCGAGTATCTGATCACGAGGGAACTATACAATGGGTTGTCGCAGGAGGAACGGAAGTTGTGGCACAGTCACGACTACGAGGTAGGCTTGTCAACGACAGGGAGATACGATGAAGAAGAGGGCTCGGGGATGGACCTCAGCTGATGGATCTGGGCTGATAAATGTAGGTCCATTCAGGCATGCTCATCCTGCCCAATCGAGTCGTACCCAGCGCAGTCTGGGAAGTCGCAGAGACGGCAGAGGTGCGCGAGATCATCGGTCTCTACGGGAAGACGTTCCATTTCTGGCAGGTTGACAGAGGGGACGAACTGCCCCTGGGAATGCCAGAACTGATGATGGCCTTTACGAAAGACGAACAGGTAAGTGACAAGAGTACGCTGGTTTTGCAATGCCTTCGCATGGTTTACACGTGAAAGTCTGCAGTATTCGGCCTTTCGCATGTGAGGCTGAAATTTAAACGACTATATTCCTCAGCAATGTGGACATCATGAGGCTGCAAAAGGGCACTGGCAAAGGGTGCCCATGGCTGGAAGCTGTGGCGTTTATGGAGTCGTCGCATGCTTTTCAGCGACGCCATATCTCTTTCTCGCAGCTGTGATGGCATCGCACAAGTCTAGGCGCTGACCAGTGACGGGGACAGGTGCCGTGGGATATGCTCAAAGACCGCGACAGCCGCTTTGGAGTCGACTCGATGAAGAACCGAGAGAAACGTAAGGATATTCCTGGGTTCGTTCCTCACCAGGACGCCGATAGCTGCTGGAAGTGATCTGAGTAGAGAGGCGCGGGCTTGCTTTCCCAAAGGCATCAATCTCTACATGATGAGGTTTAAGGGAAGTCTACCATTTCCACGCTTGTCTTGATTGGACATAAGCAACGGGCACGTCATCCCTCTCCTTTTGTCAGTTTCTCTTTACAACTTTAATTATTCATCGAAGCACAAGCTTCTTAATACAAATCACATCGCAAAAATAGCAGAAACATGCCAAAAATAATACTGGCAATTGCTTGCGTGTTAATGATGTTTCTGTTGGAGAAACGGCGAATCGAACGCCGGACCTCATCTATGCTAAAGATGCGTTATACCACTAAACCATATCCCCTTTTGTTGTTTTCCTTGGCCCTAGTTTCTCTTTTTGTTGTGATGATCCCGTTGTGGGGATAAAGAAATGTGAAATGTTAATGTTGATGTCTCCACTCTGAAGCGAGATATGGAGCAAGGCCTGCACTGAGTGAAGGAGTGTATGATGTATCGTTTGACGTCTGGACAGGAGAACCATAGTCGAAGACTCAAATTCCTTACTGTTGAGTCGAAGCAGTTCGTCCGTTCAATTGACAATTGCTCATTTTGCTTGGAGCACACGTTCATGGACAGAGCGATTGATTCATAGGTGTTTAACGCTCCGCTTATACCAGCCGATTTTTGAGAATAGTATAACTCAGTTGGTATCTCTACCATCTACACGCCGATCTTGTTCAATTTTTACAGACATCGAACAGCCATCTAAGGACAAGAAAACAGTAGCAAGATTTCACATTACCTGTCTATGGATTACTGTCATATCCAAGAACTCTACCTCCCATGAAAACAAATAACTCGACCCCTTCCACGCCTGCCATTACCCCCACAGGTCCCCACGCCACTCAACGGGACGCTCCGCACTCTGACCTTCTCAAACACATTAGGCAAATTCTGCGCTCCATACTTTGATCTCAACGCTTAGTAACCCCGCGGACATACACCTTCCAGAACCCCTCCTCGGAGTAGAACGCCCGCGCATACAGCCACTTGCTGCCCTGCAACTCTTGCGACGGGAGGACCAGCCTATCCCCAGACGCCGATGTTGAGCCAAAAGGCCGTTGACTGCGGAGATGCTGTTCCCTGCGTCTCTGACATTCGGACTGGCGGACCGATCATGCCGATAATGAGGCAGGAATCGTACTCGTGGAACAGGGCCGCGCTGTCGCTCCTGATGAGGCATAGCCACAGCAGGTAGATGTTGAACTCGGTGTGCACGAAGTCGAGAAATTGCGGGGCCGTCTCGACCGGCATGCACAGGTCCTGCACGATAAAGAGGGCATGCAGCCCGCGGCGTGGGTGGCGGCGTAGAGGTAGACATGGTGGATGGCTGGCGGTTGTGTGGGCTCAGAGGCTGTTGGCAAAGTTGTCGAGTGAGGACTTGCGCTGTGGGTAGGCACTTGCGTATTATTTTATAATCATATCTCTTTATGTCGAGTTTTATGTCGTTATCATAATTTATCTAATTTCATAATCGTATCTCTTTTTGTCGAGGTTGCTGCCATCACCGTGTCGGGACGAACAAGGCTAAAGAGAAGACAGAATACAAAAGAAAAGAACAAGGAACAATATTAATGCACAGAATGGTTGTTAATTCCTTGCGTCTGCATGAAGGGCTACATTACAGCCGAGTATTTTCTGCAAATAACGTGCAGTTAATTGGATCTTTCGCTGTTGAATCCCTAAAAACGAAATATCTCCATCGCCATATTCCTGGGTTAATGGACGCACCGCCCCTCTCACAGCCGCACAAAGTCTATCTAGGTGACAAAGCGGAAGTCCAGTCTCTTGCTGCCCTGATCCGTCGTGGTGTCGAGATAATTATCTCTCTCCTATAGAAATCATCAGCCAAAGCCAGAAGAATAAGAACAAGATAGATAGAACGAACCTCTAGTGTCATTTTACCCCAGATCTTCTCTCGTTTCTTGTTGCGCAAGGTGTAGTACGCCTTTACGCTAATATACAGAACGATGTTCAGACAATTGATGCCGACCAGCACACGGTTTCCGCGGCGATCTAAGGATCATGTCAGGATAAAATCGTAATATTACCAGTACTAGGGTTTGGCTTACATTCAGGTCTGTCGTCACGGCGGTAGATGTTTGAACTGATAATCGACGACAGCTGCACCGACATGCTGAATGCGTCATTAGTACGGCTCTCGTTCATTCTCAACCACGGCATCTCACTTGTATACGGCTGCAGACACGGTTCTTGTCCTTACGGTGTTGGAATTGCGACTACACCAGCCCACTTGCATTGGATGCGCTGCTTGTTGTTAGGCCGTGCGGAGCGCGACGTCTTTGGGCACCACTTATGTGAGGGATAGGACAACAGGACAGTCACCAGGGCGTACGAACCCCATTTCGACGTGTTCGATGGAATGACCGAAAGTGCGATCAGGCAAGGCAGGAACCAGAACTGCGGCACGAGACCGAGGAATGCTCTTTGCTTGATTTTCGTTTCGGAGAGGTATGTCAATATGAGCATCTACGCAACCGTTAGTGCTCGAATGCCCCACCACGAGCCTGGAAGAAGGGAATGACATACAGTCGCGGTGGTTGCAACTTGTGCAGGGATACTCAGCAAGTTCGAATTGAAGGTATCAAAGCCCAGTTGCCGTAGGGTGAGCGTCAGATACTGGTCCGGAGGCCCGGCAGGAATTGAAAAGGTCAGCCCCAACGCATAGAGCGGCCAGAGGTCGTAATCGCACAGTGATTTCCAAAGCAGCTTTGGTGTGATGGCTTGGCGGTTATGCATATCGCCCTTGGACGGATCGTCGCGGAGAATACGATTCACCATGATCTTCTCCTCGCGCTCGGTGATCCATCCTTTGGGGCGCCACCAGGCTTTTGTCTGGGTCGGAGAAGGCGTCATCATGAAGACCGACCAGATACCTATACCGAGAGTGAATACGCCCTCGATCAGAAAGAGCCAGCGTCATCCTTCGAGGCCATGATATCCTCGAAGTCGAAGGATGCCGTAGGCCATAAGCGGCGATATGACGTCTGTGAGGCGATTGGCCATCCAGAAGAGAGCCAGACGGAAGGGCAGCTCTGTGCCTTTGAAGAAGTAGGACTTATTTGTATCAGCATGCGAGCAATATTGAAGGATGGGCAGTTCATACCAAGTATAGAATGACATCTGGAATAAAGCCGCCTTGGAGAAGCCCGAGAAGCGCTCGACAAGCCAAAAAGGATCCTTTGCCGTTCAACCAGAACTGTGACGCGGCAACAATGCTCCATAAGATCATTTGAGCCGGAATCTGTGCTGCATGTCAGTGTCATATATGTCCAAAGATATTTTTCTGGTCCTTACCCATCGATCGGGTCCTGTGGAAGATTAAGGATTAGCATGTGCCTTCCTTAAATGTTATGAATGGAATCACCTACCAATCTTTTTGCTAACAAGCTGTGAAGGTAATTCCGCGAGGAGAAATGCAACTCTGAATACCGTGTTTCCCAGATTGAAGTCTAATATCGAGAGTTAGTCGCCATGACCCTGCTCTCGGGATCTGAAAGGCGCCCCTACCATTTGTATCAAGCCCCATATCGTCAAGGAAGTTATCAGTATTAGCCTGACTAAGATTACTTCGATCCAGATCCAAAGCGAAGAAGGCAATGCACGACCAGGCTGTGACTTTCCAGTCAAGTTTATTGATCAGGGGCTGTCATCCCGTCAGCATATTCTTCCCTGCATAAAGGCTAGGGTAGCGATACCAATTCTTCCGCCCACGTCCATCTCTCATTTGGATCAAAGCGGTGCAGATTCTCATACCGCGGATGGGGCTGGAAGAATTTCGCAGTCTCCGGGTCATCATACACCGAAGGCTGGGTGGCAATGGCGTTCAAATCATGCTTTTCGCCCCTCTTGAAGAGGGCCAGCAATGCATGCGGAGGGGGGTCAGACTGCTGCAGCTCCAGCTCCTGGCGGCGTTCAATCCTCGCGCGGAGCTTTTCGTCATATAATTTTGGTTTCTCAGCCAGATCCGTGTCGGACGATGTGTTGGTCGGTGCTTGGGTAATTGCCACGGCGGCAGACTTCTCGGGGTCCGACATGTTTTGGTGCAACGGCGTGCGGATGGGATTCGAGATGTGCGAGCCTGTCTATCGTGATCAGACGAACAGGAGTGAAGATATGCATCATAACTTGTAGGTTGAGAAGGCATCATGGACCTCAAAGCAACGGTCGCATTCGCGATTCTCACGCTGGCTTGCATGCTCTTCGCCAAGATCTTGGAAAGTTGATGAGGTGTCATGGAATTTAAGAAGGCCAAGGATATAGAGTATTCGTGATTCTCAGCTGGGTTGCATGCTCTCTGCCGAGACCTTGGATCGACAACCAAGTCTTCTGGATTGGCTCAACCACAAGCATGGAATAAGCAGCAGCAATGCGGAATAACCTCGGACTCATGGATCATGCCCACGGCAGGTGAAGCAAGCCCTGGAGGGTATATTGTCAATCGGTCTTGATGTCTGTAGATAAGTGCATTCGAGTAATAGCAGAGTTGTTGAGGTCCAAAAAGATGGTGAACTATGCCTAAACACGTTGAAGCCAGATAAAGGAATTATGAGTATGTAGAGAGAGTACTGACCTAAAGCTGTTGCAAACGCTGGCAAGGGTACTTATGTACAAAGCCATAAGTCTTCCTATGTCAGTAAAGCTCTTGATAAAATATAATATTAGTTATACTCCAGGCCGCGAGTGCGACAACAAGCCGGCCACTGGCGGCATTAGAGCCTGCCCTAACTACGAGCTACGCAATGAGGGGTCGACCAAGACGAAGGGAAAATTCCCCCAGCATTCCTAGATAGGTGCTTTAACAGGCGAGCTTATTTGTCGGATGGATTTAACACGACCAAATTTACTGCTCCCTCCCCTCAGGAAGCTGCTCGCGTTTGATATCCACAAGGTGTGATGGTATTGTTGACTTGAGGGACAGTTTGAGAATGGTCACTGGATTCTAGTCGTCACCTTTCTGATATTTATTTGCATGGCATTGCAACACACTCTTTCATGATAGCTCCAAATCAAATATTTGACAGTATTAACCGCGTCAAAATAATTCTTTAAACTTCAAGAGCACGTGCTTTGTAGAAAGGAACTCACCCCTCCAACAGCCCATGATAATGCAACCGCAGAAAACATCATCAACGGGAGGGAATATTTCTTGAGCATATAGAGTCTCTATCAGACCATCTTCCAAACCACGATATGGAGCCTCGCCGACCCCGAGCTCGTAGAGTGTAGAGCCAAGCGCAAATAGATCCGGCACAAATGTGTTTGGCTCATCAGAGTTCCTCGGCAAGCAATGGCTCGCGCCCTCCATGCCTAATGCCTCCTGCCCAGGGTATCCAGATGCTCCAAAGTCACCGAGGCGCGCATTCAAATCCGAGTCCAGGAAGAATTGCCGAAGGGCAAGATCCGAGTGGACGATGCCCTTCTCATGGACAAGCACCACTGCTTCGATGATCTGACGGGCCCATCGAATCCGAGAAGCATCCGAGATAGATTCCTTGTGCGTTTGAAGGTAACTCATGAGGGATCCATGTGGGTAAAATTCAAGATCGACGTGGTCCATGGTTTCGCCAATTGATAAACACCTCGCGATACGGGGATTTTCTCCCAGTAATGCGTAGATCGTGGCCGCGTTGCGGATAGCCTGAAGGTTACCAGGAAGGGTAAAAGCATCGTCAGCGCGGGGCAGCTTTCTAACCAAAGTGTCGCTGAGCCGGTAGACGACGCTGAAGATGCCGACTGCGATGAGGTTTTGCTGAGTGGGCCTTTGTAAGACGGTAGACGAAGTGACAAGAGGCAACATTTTTATTGTTTTTACTTTGGGGAATTGACCTATGACTGTAGAACGGAGCGTTGCAGATCGGAGGTGCTAACTTCAACCTGTCCGTACCGCCAGCAGCTTCATCTGTGGTAGAAACACCAGGTCGACGGTGGACGAGAGGTAGTGTAGAGGGCCAAGATAGGAGTGGTAGATAGACACCACCGAACGGCCGAGGATCGCGTTTGGAGAGAAATTCAAAAGGATGAGGTCGACCAGCGAGGAGTGCTAGGTCTTTTATTCAGCCCGAAACTGAAAGTGACGTCTGGATCGTGCACATGCCTTCCTCGAACTGCCCATCTGTCAGTTGTCTCCAAATTTCGAATCAATGATCAATCTGAGTTTCAGAGTTACCGTGCATTGAAATCAAGTGCACCAGATTGTTATGTAGGTCCGTATCGAGCTGCAAAGATTAGATCACTAGACACAGCTCAGAATATACATGCGCTGTCCAATAAAAATAAAAATATGCTTAGTCACGATATAGTACGGTGCGTTGCGATTTATATGTTCATGTTTACGAGGGCTTGGCGGAAACATCTATATTGTACGAAATGTCTTCACAATTGGAATCAGAAATTCAGAAATTCAACGATTGACGCAGCAACTGAAGCAGGCAGAGGAGTAGGCGGAGCAAGACCGGGAAAGTCGAAGAGAGGCAGAGGAGTACAAATTCGGAAGAGTCCCGGCCAACGGCATAACGGCCAAACGCGCAGCCACCTCGAATCCTTCGGCCGGCACACGGCATCTATTAGAAAACCAACGTTGCCCAAGAATCCCAAGAGACGGGCGAGATATTTCATCATTGCGTGGCATCATCTCGCCAGCTCGCACTTGATGATTTCTATGCAGACGCCATCGAGAGGGCGCTCCAGTATGGTTGTCTCCCTCACCAGCACGATATCGCAAGCATTGTTTGTGTGATGGCGGGGTAGGTGACGGGTCGGCGACAGGTCGGCGTGCTTGCCGTCTCATGGCGCATTATGGGACGCAAAAGACGTCAACAGAAGTCGGCGTCGGCGTCTGCGAGGCCGTTGGGGATATGATTCGAATGTTAAATATCTGGGGCAATTGCCCATGGGCCATGGCTTCCTGTGGTTGCATCTCCGCCTTTTCCGTCCAAGACCGCGACTCTGCGATCAATACCACTGCTGCCGCTGTCTTCAACTGATAAGGAATTCTAAAAATGGCAACCACGACTACCACCGTGCAAGACGTAGGAAGTGAGAGTGCAGGCAAGCTGGCCTTGGCGTTCGATGAGAAAGTGCACATAGGTGTAAGTTGCTGCCCATGGGTTCCATGATGTGAACCGGCGTTGACGCCTTGCCTAGTCAAAATATACGGCTTATCTTCCTGTCTATGACAGCGAGGCCAAGTTCCCGCCCCCCGAGCCCTTCGAGTTCCGTGACCGAGGGCTAGATGCCGACCCAGCAAAACCAAATCTGCTGGCGACGAATGATCCAAATGTGGTGGTGACTCGCCTGACGCCTCGAATCGGCACTGAAATCCGCGGACTCCAGCTCTCGCAATTGACTGATGCCCAGAAGACTGAGCTCGCACTGCTGATTGCGGAGCGGGGCGTGGTGGTCTTCCGTGACCAAGACTTCAAGGACATCGGTCCGGAGAAGCAAAAGGAGTTCGGGCAGTACTTTGGCCGGCTGCACGTTCACGTGGGTATCCCCATATCCCCACAACATGTTTATATTTCCCTGCTAATGAGATGAACAAAGCCTGTCGGTGCACATGTCAAGGACCATATTGAACTCCACAGCATCTATCTTGGTCCTGATAATCTGTACCGCGCACAGCGCCGCTCCAGCAGTTTATCAACCGTCGGCTATCATTCCGACGTCTCCTACGAGCATCAACCTCCAGGAATCACCATCTTGACTCTTCTCGAGGTCCCATCTACAGGAGGGGATACCGCATGGGCTTCGCAGGTGGTTGCATATGAGAGATTGTCTGACCCTATCAAGAAATTGCTCGAGGGTCTGCGTGCAGAACATAGCGGATTCCCGCAAGCTGAAGGGGCGAGGCGTGACGGAAAGCCAGTGCGCAGAGAGCCGGTGGCATCGGAGCACCCGATTGTTAGGGTCCATCCCGTGAGCTGCCCCGATATTTAGTACTACCAATGGGTTGAAACTGAAACTGACATATGAGCAAGGTCACCAAGCAAAAGGCACTCTTCGTGAACCGTGGCTTCACCAAGCGCATCATCGGACTCAAAGACGAGGAGTCCGATGCCCTACTCCAACTCCTATTTAAGGTAAGCTCGCAAGGCTGCGAGAGACCTGTGCGTTATTGACATTACCACAGCACATATCCAACGGCCAGGATTTCCAAGTGCGGGTTAAGTGGGACGACAGGACCGTCTCGCTGTGGGACAATCGTGTTACTGCACACACGGCCATCTCCGACTATGACGTCCATAATCCCGAGGAAGGCTTGCGTCAAGGATTCAGAATCACCACGCTAGGAGAGAAGCCGGTCGGTGTTGATGGGCTGGAGTCGACGTGGTGATCCAGGAGATCGAGAGGAAGAGCATTGGGCTCATAGCAAATAGCGTAAGCATCGCAAGATTAGGATTACCGACTTCTGTGTATATCGTCGCGCCTTATTGCAATGTATTTGGTTCTATAGTAGAATACTTTTCCGTAACGATAGAGAGCTGCCAACTAATGAATGATCAATCAATATATTTTCATCAGATGACAAAACCAGCCTTCTCCCTTTCCCGCCTTACCCAACCATCCCCAAAGCACTTCCTCGACGTCACATCGCCGATTCCTTCTGTTAGTGGAATAGATATGTCGTATTGCGGTGGGGTCAGAAAGCAATAATCAGGAGCGAGAATGTATATTCCTCGCCATGACTTATTGACTCATCTGAAGCAGCCATCGCGAAAAAAATAAAAATAAAAAATACCGCCCGGCGCCCATCGGAGGCTATCTTGTGTTGGACTCTGGGCTGGCCCCTGGATGCTGGGCCTCTGCCCAAGGTGGTGGGGTGCAGGTATACCTACCTACCTGGTTATTTTCATCGAATTTGTTCGTTCCCACAACCGTGACCCGCGAGGCAAGAAGAAACGAAGTCCTCGTGGGAGAGAGAAGGGTTCCGGAGAGGAGGAACTCGGAAGTTGGCGCCTGCCTTCTAGCCTCGTCATCAGAGGTTCTTTCAATTGCCAGAACCCCGGCAGGGAGCTGTGGCAATTACGCGGAAAGCGCTGGCAATTGTTGGGCTCCCGCATAAACTAAGCCTTGACACTGCTCATGCTCAACAATCACTACCCAGAACCACATCAACCTCCACGTGGTCCATTTCATTTCATTTCGAATATCCTCTGTTTACAAATCCGCAAACAATTTGCTCTCAACCTCGCCCTTCCCCGCTGCCAACCCCTTGACCCCCTTTTTGTCCACCTCCCCCTCATCCGTCACATAGACATCCACATACTCCGCCGGCACCCACTCAAAATACGCATTCCGCACCTCCACCTGCGCACCCCCCTGCGCCGCCCTCTCATCCTGCAGCATCACCGCCCAAGACGGCGGCCAGGCCTGCGTCATCTCCTCCTTATCATTCGACTCCGTCTCCTCCTTCTTGCCGCCGTCCAGCGTGATCTTATCCGTGCTCGTGACCACCACAACCTTAGCCTCGGGACGCAACGTCTTCGTCAGCACGCACGCCGCGAGCGACCCGATCTTATTATTGACGTCGCCGTTCGCGGCCAGCTTGTCCGCGCCGATGACGGTGAAGTCGGCCGTCTTCGCGGCGTACGCGACGGAGGCGTCGCTGAGGATCTCGACCTTGAGATTCTCGGAGTCCCAGAGGTCGTGCAGGATGTCCGTTGCGCATGCGACGCCCTCGAAGCGCGGGCGCGACTCGAGGATCTGCAGCCTGATCTTCGTGTCGGATGTCGATGCGTCCTGGATCAGCAGTTTCACCGCGGCCGTGACGGACGACGACGAAGAGAGGGTCAAGATGTTGACATAGTCGTGCTTCCTAGCGGCGTGCTTATATCCTTCACTCCTGGAGATGAAGCTCGTGAAGGCTTTGGCTATGATCTCTACACGGCTTTGGCGCGACAGGATCGTCTCCTCGATCTGCTCCAGCGCGAGCGTTTTGAAATCATCCAGTCTAATCTTATCCAAGCCGGTGGGGCTAAAGCACGAGCCGCCCTTCACCTCAACGGCCATGGTCACGCGCGAGAGGGCTTTGAAGAGCGCGCCCTCGATGGCCGGCGCCATGCTCACGCGCCCATCCTTCGCGAGCGTCCAGGCAACGATGCGCAGCGCCTTCCAGAATTCGGCCGCGGTGGCCGGGGACTCCAGGTCCGGGCCGCGGATGGCTTTCAGGAGCGTGTTGAGGGCCTTGAGAGCGAGGACTTCGGCGCCGTTCTCGTGGTCCTCGCGCAGCGCGGTGAGGCCGGCTTCGGTCTCGGGCCCGAAGAGGAGGCGGTTCATGTCCTCGGCGAGGGCGGGGACAGTGTCGTAGTTCTTGAGGTCGGAGGGCTTCACGAAGCGGTATTCCGTGTGCTCGCCCTCGATGGTGAGTTTCTTATCGGCGTCGTTGAGGAGGAACGCGAAGGGATGGATGGTCCATCTGGTCTGGAGGGCTGAATCTACGAGCTGGAAAGGCTTGCCCCGGCGGAGGAGAGTGATGTCAGAAGAGGTGAGGAGGGTCTCTTCTTCGATCTCCCGTCTTGCCGCCGCCTCGGCAGACGGATCGGTGTCTTCGATTCCGCCCGAGCATACTCCCCATTTCTCTCTAATAAAGCATTAGCCTGCGCAAAAACACGTGATAAATGAAACTCGCGATGTCATCAGGATTCGACGTGAAAGACAGGCCTGAAGATGAAAGCAAAGACCAGACCAATAAGAGAGGAGAGTAGAGCATATATGTGACAAAGGAGAATGCGCGCCCTACTGATATGTCGAGACGTTCAAACTGCGCTTAAACAGCGCAAACGTCAATCCGCGCTCTGAGGTCGGCGGCGTACATATAAAGCTGGATACAACATGCTTTTCCTTCATCATCTTGAGGGCTGGTGAGGAGTGCAGTTGGCGTATCTGAGGGTAGAATTGAATGATGCGTATCACGGTACGTCGAAGTGTGAAGAGCATGCTCCGAGATGAAGCATTTTGCTTCAGCAATGTGGTGGTGGTGTGATGGGCGTGATGATTCATTCATTCATGCGGAATGTGGAATGTACAATGCACACTCTACGTCAGATTCTAGATCACGTGATTACCGTGATCCATAAATAGATTAGCCCAGAAAACAACTGAGAATGAGATACACAATGGCAACTTCATCTCCATCCGTTTGCTTCAAGAACAAGCATATCAATTGCCCCTGAATTAGATGCATAGTCTCTTTTGTTGTGTTGAAGCGTATCCTCGGGGTAACAGTTCACGGCGGACCAAAATCACTTGCTTATTGCTCATCCGGATTCCGAACAGGAACGTGAAAGTATATTCATTCCATGCATCCATCTCATCCATCTCATCCATCTCATCCATCTCATTTCCCTCCAACTCCCATCTTTCTCTTTGTCTCCTTATGTTCTTTCCTGCCCGTTCAACATGTCTCTCCAAACTCCCATGTACTCTCTCCCTGACGCCGTGCCTGAAGATGCGCCACCACTGGGATCTCTCACCCCCCGCGTCTTCTAACACGACCCTCCATCATCTACCACTTTCCATACCGCCACCAGTATCAGACGAGCATCGCGCCTATTTCACAGACTTCTATATCGCACTCATCTCTGATCTCGAGGTGATATGCAAAGCCGTCACTGTGCGCGCCTCGAGCTCAGTGAATGCGGAAACCGCCTCGGCCTCGGCGGCTGCAGAGTCAGAGGAGATCGCAGCAATTGGAGTTCGGCGACTCTCGGGGTTGTGGAGGCGAGGGTGCAGGGTGAGGAAGGGGTGTTGAGGCTTGGGGAGTGGTGTCTGGATCCAAGGTAGAAAACGCGAGAAGAGCAATGGAAGGGAGGAATTGTGTAGGCTTGAAACAGAACGAGAGATTGGGAAAAAGATTGCGAGAACATGCATGAACCGGGACAAAGCATCTGTATCAGGTGTCTCGAACTGGGGGGGTTGCATTGCATGTTGCTGCGGAGAACATGCATCATCCCGCACAATGTCTCTCTCGGCCCTTGACAATCTGCTCTCAAAGTGCCGTGCAAACGCGCTCGCGCAGCAGACTTTCTAAGAGTCCGCATCCTAGTTACCTCTCGAAGCCTAAAATCGAAGCAAACTTTTGAACTTCGGCCAAATACAGTCAAATTCGGGGCGGAGAAAATGCTTGAAGACGACTACTACGATATATTGAACGTACCTCATGACGCCACCATCGAAGTGGTGAGAAAGAGCTATAAGAAACTCGTTCTGGACGTGCATCCCGACAAGAATAGAGGTAGTCCATTTGCAACAGCCAAATTCCAACAAGTAAGTCGGTCTATCGTCGATATGTCTTGACCACGATATGCTGACGTCCAAATTCCGCAGCTTCATGGTGCCTACGAAGTGATCAAGGATTCAGTGAAGAGACGGGTCTATGATTTGAAATGGCCCAGTATTCGAGCAGCACGCGACGCTGAGCAAGGAAGAAAGAAGAGGGAGCAGGAAGCTGCCCGGGCGAAGGAGGATCAGCGCAGGGAAGAGGCGGACCGACAGAAGCAGGAGAATCAAAAGAAGAAGGCAGAAGAAGAAGAGTGGAAAAGGAACCAAGACGTTCATTTTCAGAAGGTAGTTGCACGGTTTCGTCAAGAAGCAAGCCAACTAGAATCTGAGATTTTCGAAAGGAATCGCATCATTCGGAGACTTGGTATCGGGATTAAAGAGCTAGACAACCAGGACAAGCAGGCGTCGCGAAATGCTGAATATGGCAGTGGTAGGCACTCTTCTGCTCACTCAGGATACTCCAAAAGCGAGGTTGAACGGACCCGAGATGCTGAGCACCATCAGCGACAGGCTTGTAAGCGAATTAAGGAGAGTCAGTTTCTTCAAGAGAAGGATAAGCTTAAAGTCGACGAAATGAGACTTGCATATAAAATGAGTTGCATCGAAATTGGCATAAATCTTACAAAAGAGTGTCGCAACGCGAGCAGGGACGCTCGCGAATCTTTTGTAGCCGAGGCTGACAGGAAAGAAACGGTGGCGAAAGGACTTTGGAAGCAACAACTAAGGGAACTCGAAGACGAGCAGAAAGAGGCGAGAAAGCGGAAAGCTGAGTTGGAAGGAGAAGCGGCAAAAAGAGAAGAACTGAGGAGAGAACGGGAGGAGAAGGAAAAGCGCAAAAGAAAACGCGCCGCTGATGAACAGGAGGACGAAGCGCGGAAAAGACCACGCACAGCCAACGATTCCCAGCATTCCTTTGAAAATTATCAGAAGAAGTTCTTCGTCCCATCGGCTTCGTGGCGGCATGATGGCGCTTCAATTGGAGATCGCCGCAGCGCCAAGTTTTCCTGGTGAGTGCAGAACGGCGGCCAATCGCACTGCAGTAAATACCAATCTGTACGCAAAATGATTGCATGCCACTGTCTGGACTACGAGACGATTGTGTCTGAGAGCTGTGACTATTCTCCGATCTGAAGGGCAGGAAGGGCCCTGAATAGGAAGATCTTATTCTTGATGACTCCCAAGATCCCTTCGAGCAGCGAGAGTCCCAAATCAATCTTGCCGAGATCCATCCTGTTCTTATATGACAAAAATGGAAAAGGGCGGGCTCACGGAGCTCTTTCTCCCGAATGATCCGAGCCCTACGGCTCCCTAAAATCTCACAACCACAGAGGAATGACAGCGTTCGTGAGGTTCGATTCCTTCGCCTGGCTCCTGCTGGCAACTGCACCTCCTCTCTAAATAAGACAACTTAGTGCTGGAAGACGGGGGGAGCAGGAGAGCGGCGCCGCGTGAAAGGGTAGTGGTTGTCTGTCTCTTGTTGTTGGTCTAGATGATTTGAGGGGACTGGGGAAAGCATGGCTGGTTCGTTTTAATCAGTATTTGTGTTTACATTTGTGCATATGCGAATGTTAGGAGTCTGACCCCGTAGCTAGAAAATATGATGACAATCACGTACCGTCGTACTCATCCAGCATTCCCAAACCAGCAAATACCCCAAGCTCAAATGACTAAAAACACTCTTCGAGCTTCTCTCAGGAAATTTTGCCGTGGGAGATCTAAATCCCATTGCACCTGCAATCCCATTGCAATTTGCAGCTGCAGTGTTGTCCAATTCCACGTCCCCGCAGAAATTCCGACGGACATGACCGAAGCAGCGCGCTGAAGTATTTTGTTCCATCGCCACGATTAAAGCAATTCTGCAATCGCACGGAAAATAAGTCTCCATCAGGCTTCTCACAAAAACTCAAGAAAGTTGTATTTTGAAACTCACGAGTTTCTTAAGTTTTAGTTATATAACATTATATGACATTTTAATAGACTTATTATTATATAATATAGTTTATTAATAGTATTAATTCTGTATTTGAAGGAATTCTGAGGAATTATAGGTTTAATCTAAGGAAAAGTAGGTCATAATATAGATCTTATTATATTTTATTATAATCTAATTAGATCTAATTCAAGGCTAAACTTAAAGAGTAGTTATTAGGATTAATTAGGTTGGCTTAGCATAACTTCAGTAACTCAAGTAACTCATGAGTTTTTGAGTTTGAATTTGAGTTGGGGCTATAACTCTACTCAATGAGTTTGAGCTGACCCTAGAACTCACGAGTTAACTCAACTTGAGAACCCTGCAGCAAAATCCGACCGCGAACAACTTCGACGGGAAGTACGATAAATGTGATAGAATGGCTCCAGTGCCGGTGGCAGATGATTATTATGAGATCCTCTGCGTCTCCTTCGATGCTACGCCCGAGACGCTCAGGAAGAGTTATCGCAAGCTATCCTTGCAATGGCATCCTGACAAGAATACGAGTAATCCCGCTGTAACGGCGATGTTCCAGCTTGTATGTCTCCTGGTTGCTTTCCAAGTCCCTCACTGTGCCTTCATTCCACTTCTCACGTCCTGTCTCTCACATCTCGTGCAATTTCAACGAGTCGGCGAATGCTGAGTATAACGCAACTACAGTTGAACGCTGCCTACGAAGTCTTAAGCGAGGCACAGAAACGCCAAGAATACAATGTGTGCTGGCCTGGTATCAGATCCACTCGAGCAGCCGACCAAGCTGCTGAAGCGGAGCGCAAAAGGGCAGAGGCGGAGAGAGCAAAAAACCAAGAAGCAAATGCCAGGGGGCCAGCACAGTCAGCATCCTCCAAAGCGCGATTAGAAGCGATAGAGGCGATGCGAAAAGCACACGAGGCAGAGAAACAAAGGTACGAGCGAGAAATTAAGAGACAACGTGAGCAGCTGCGAGACCTGCGGGTGGAGAAGATGATGCACGAGTCCAAGATATTCAAGCTGCGGCGTGTGATTACAAGATTGAATGAGGAACTCAAACGGCTCGACGAGCAGGATGAAGAGGATGGGAAAAAGGATGTGGCGAGGAATAGTTGGTGGACTTGTCTCTCGTCCTCAATTTTTAGGACGGAGATAGAGACAAAGGAGGCAAAGCTAAGGCGCGACATGGAGCGTCTCAATAGACAAGCTAGTAGGACGATGAAGTTGAGTCGCGTCCAGAACACGACCGATGAACTAGGCAAAGAGACAGCCATCAATGAGCTCTGTGGGAGGGATATTGAGATATTGGACTCGAAGATCAGAATGGAGTATATGTACAATCACGAGAGAGAAATGAAAAAAGAGAGGGAACTTGAGGAACAACGAGAACACCATAGAAGAGATGAGGAGAGGGCTGCCGCAGAGACAAGGGCGAAGGAGATGCAAGAGCGAGCCAGGCGTGCAGCGGCTGAACAACAGAAGAGGGACGCGGAAGACGCAGAAAGAGCGCGACGTGTCCGCACGGAATGGCAAAAGAAACGAGAAGAGGAGGCGGAGAAAGAAAGATTAGCTGAAATAGCTAGGAAACGGCGCCAGAGAGAGGCCGAAGAAAGAGAGAAAGCACGCATAGCTGATATAGCTAAGAGACAGCGTCAAAGAGAGGTCGACGAGCGCGAGAGACAACGGATAGCTGCACTAACGAGGGCAGCGCAACGACGTGATGAGCAGACCCAGGCGAGACGGTATGATTCGCCGCATGAGCAGCCACAGCGGATAAGCATGCTTGATGAAGAGGTTTGCGGACATAAGCAGTATTGGAATAAGAAGGAAGGGATATTTCTGTGTAGTAAGTGTAATATGTTTTTCAATCGGTTTGTTTTTGAGTGTTCAGGATGCCCGAAGATTGCATGCGCGTACTGTCGGCACAAGTTAAGAGAGAAGGAAACGGCAGGAAGACGGCGGCAGGAAGACGGCGGCAGGAAGACGGGGGTGAATTTGCTTTTGGACAGGATCTCTGGTTGGCAATGCGAATTGTTTTGTAGTACTGTGAAGAATATTTCTTGCAGATGCTCTGTAGACTGGATTGCGACGAGTAAAACTTTCAAGCTTTGCAGGTAGTGAGCAACTGGAGCATCCTCTGAGTTATTTTTGAGAATCCAAGGCAAAGACAGTACTTGGGTCTGTGAATGAAGATGATGGTCATCCTCGAACGATGCAGCCAATCAAAAGCCCACCGTGAGACTGAGACACCACCACCGCACACTTTCATAATGGATGGCGTCTGACGATCAACGACTTCGCGATCTTCAACAACGCTTCAACTGTACCCCAATAGCGAATTCTATTGCTCCAGGACTCAAACCAAAGGAAAAAATAAATGAAAACAAAAAATACCAAAATGTCACCATCAACGCAACACCTCGTCATCTCCAAAGTCCCCCTCGTCTACAAAATCTGGTTCCTCTACTTCGAGCCTTTTGCCGCCCTCAACGGCGCCTACCTCCTACATTTCCAACCCCAAACCTACCTTCGCATGACGCACTGTCCGACTGCCGACATATTTCCCATCCCCTCGTCGACGCTCTTCATCATGGACCAGCTCGCCGCGCAGTTCCTCTGCTTCGCACTCATCGAAGCCTTCGTGATGCGCACGACGAGCGATGTCAAGGTCTGGAAGGCGATCTTCTGCTGCATGCTAGTGTGCGACGCGATGTGTCTTTCTGCATTGAGGGGACTGGGTGGGAGCGAGGCCTATTGGGTCAGTCTGTGGTTGTGGGACGCGGCGGGCTGGGGAAACTTTGGGTCTTCGTGGGCGGCGCTGATTTTGCGGATTTTGTTTGTTCTCGGCGTCGGTGTGCCACTGGAGGGTAGGAGGTGAAGTCGAAATAGTATGAAGAGACAGCCCGGAACTGTGAGAGTAGTGAGGAGAGAGAGAAGAAGACTTGTTAGCTGAAGACGGGGCGTGGGGAGGGATGTGTGGTCTTTAAGGGAGCTCCTTCTTATTGTCTGAGGAGAGGAGAGGAGATGTGAGACGCGATCTATGGTGCTGCTTCTTGATGAATCGCATACTTTTTCGCTCTTTGATGGCCATTAGAAGTGATATAGCACAGCTGTAGATGAACAGAAATGACGAAGAGAAATGATGAAGATATAGGAGAGAAAGGAGAGAAATAGAAAAGGGTTTAAGAGAGTGACGATTTCACATTTCGAGAACGCGAGTTGAGACAGGATCTGTCCAGGCTGTTTTAGGGTTAGCGCTTCTTAGTGGGCGTCACGTCAAGTTGCGGGGTCCGGGTCCGGAGTAACTTTCGGAACTTTCGACCAATTTCATCTCATCCTTTCTCATTTCTCATTTCTCGTTTCTCTTTAATGATATGTGCAAGTCTGCAAGCATAGTACTGATCTTATTGATCTATATGATCTATATGATATGAAGTCAAATGCAGACAGCCATCAGGGCCCAACCGGGATCTTCCCAGGTTTGTTTATTCTCTCAAGTCTTCTGCAATTCGACTCCAATTACCTCTATCGAAGGATACATGGCTGTCCTCGAGGAGTATTTACAGTCCGTCGAGCTTCGTATAATATATATGAGGCTCGGAGTCGAGCAAGTGCTCCGTTCCGAAGCCATCATGGCTCCATGGCAGCATCCGCCTTGCCAATAATGCCATGAAGCATCCGTCATTACCATCCCCTTCCCTTCAGACTCGCACACTTGTCTTGACAGGTGCCAATTGCTGCCAATTGTGCCGAGCTGAGGTTTCATATGCGGATTCCACAATCGTGGCTTTGATTTCGTTCTTGGTCAGACGCTTTTCGACGAAACAAACTCCTTCGAATTGTTCCTGAGAAAGACGCAATCCACACCATCTTAACGTGCTCGAAGTCACATGTTAACCGTGCCATTTGGCTGTCCCATCACCAATCACCCAATTGCCTGGTAGGATATAAGAGCGCTTCTATTTCTCCTAAGTTCGATTCCCAGCAGTCTGGTTATCGCTCCCCGTTAGCTTTTTCTCCTTTTCAGCGTCAATAATCACATGACCAAAATGAAGGGTTGCTTCACTTGCTTGCTAGCTGCGACTGCCACCATCCCTGTGGCTTTGGCAGACTGGCAATTCAAATCCCGTCCGGATCTCGCTCCGCCTATCCTCAATATCACTATCCCCGCCGGCCCCGACGCCGACAAGGGCTACATCTTCATCACCGCCAATCCCCCTCCGCCAGGCGCTCCCGTAGCCTCCCCTGAGCAGCCTGGCGCATATATCTTTCGGGACAACGGCGATCTCATCTGGTCCAGCCAAGGCTATCTCGCCGGTTTTGCCGCGAACATTCAAGTCACGCGGTACAAGGGCCAGGATGTTCTTCAGTCATTTGAGGGTAGCCTGGATTGGTTGCATGGCCACGGATATGGGCATCCAACGTTCTTAAATCAGCATTACGAGGAGATTGGACGCTTGAGGGCCGCCAATCATAAGTTGATCTCTATTCATGAGATCAGGATTGTCGATGAAAAGTCCACGCTGGTGGAAATCTACGACCCTGTTGCTGTCGATCTCACTCCATACGGCGGACGTGCCGATCAGCAGTGGATCGCCGATGGTCTCTTCCAAGGTATGTCCCCCTCGAACAAATCCACGTGACTCAGCTAAACCCCCGTCAGAAATCGACAACGAAAGCGGCGATCTGATCTTCGAATGGAGCGCCCTCAATCACATCTCTCCCCACGACTCCGCGCTCCCCCTCCCCGGAACCCTCCCCGCAGTCGCCACCGACGCCGCTGGCGCCTGGGATTACTTCCACATCAACTCCGTCGACAAGAATGCGGCGGGACACTACCTCGTCTCCGGCCGCCACGCCTCCACCATCGTCAAGATCAACGGCACCGACGGCTCCATCATCTGGCGTCTCGGCGGCCCGCACTCCTCCTTCCACGTGCCCGCAGAACTCAGATTCGGATACCAGCATGACGCTCGCTTCCGCTTCGAGTCCGCCGACGGCACCGTCGAGAGGATCAGTTTCTTCGACAACTCCGCGATCCTCTCCGGCCACCAGATCGACGACGACGCGCCGGTGAACAGCCACAGCAGCGGCAAGCTCCTGGAACTGGACACGAGGACCTGGACCGTGAAGCTGGTGCAGAAGTTCAACCCCCCAGACGACCTCCTCGCGCCCAGCCAGGGCAACGTGCAGATCCTGCCGAGCGGGAACGCCTTCATCAACTGGGGCCAGGCGGGCGCCGTCACCGAGTTCAAGAGCAACGGCGAGCCGATCTTCCACGCCTATGTCGACTCCCTGCCCTTCGGCAAGGGCGTGCACTCCTATCGCGGCTTCCGCTTCCACTGGACGGGCCGCCCGACCGAGACCCCAGCCATCGTGTCCCTGAAGGACAAGAGCGGCGAGACGAGCATCTACGCGTCGTGGAACGGCGACACAGAGACCACCGAGTGGCGCTTCTTCGCCGTGCTGGCGCGCGGGGGTGAGGACCTGGCGCAGGCGAAGAAGAAGCTCCTGGGCAGTGCTAAGAGGACGAGCTTCGAGACCAAGTTCAGCTTCGATGCGAGCGAGGTGGAGGTCGATGGCGCCCCGGCGGTGGTGTTTGCCGAGGCGGTGGATAGGTACGGCGAGGTGCTGTCCTGGAGCGGGATCGCTGTGACGGAGGAGGCGGTTGTACCGGCTGCGGGGGTTAGGCGGGTTGGGGCTGGGCCGAGGCCGTTGGGGGCGTTTGGGGGGAGGTTCTCGTCCGGATCGAGATTCGATAGGGTATTCCAGCAGTCTGAGGAGATATGATGATACGTAATGAATATAGCTATGGCATAGCTGCGGGGAATTTGAGATTTCCTCCACAGTGCCGGAGGCTGCTCATCGTCATGCTCTCCGGCTTCACCCAAGCGCAGTCACCAAAATCCTCCGCGCCGTCCGGATTGCCAAGTCGTGCCCGAATTAGATTATGCCAAGCGATCGTGCTTAAATGCATGTGCATTGGCAACAGTTTCATTTCTGTGTCTCATGCGCGCACCAAGATGTCATCAAACCATCACTTATTGTGTGAGCGAGCCGCGTTTGCGAACCTCACTGGAAACGGCCCTCCTCACATCTTCCGATGTGTGTCATTGACGTGGGGCTCGGACGTAGTAGATTGCCATGTTCGTTACACCGCATTAAATCACTGCTGGGGGACATCAGGCACGCCTTTGAAGACCACGCGGCAGACGATTGCACAGGACATGTCGGGCGTTGCATTGCCAATGTTGCCGAAATCTTCGCAGCCGCGGTTGGTATTACCCGACAACTTGGCCTTCGCCCCGTCAGCGTCTGGATAGACAGTCTTTGCATCGCGCAAGTTGACAAGCAAGATTACTGCCGTGAGGCTGCCCGGCTTGCGCAGGGGCAGTCGTGACAATCGCCGCATCTTCCGCGACGGATAGCAATGGATGCTGTTTTGTCGTTTGAGATGCCTCTCACGGGATCAACGTCCGCCGACACGGCGCTGTTTTGGGCCCCGATTAGGCCGCCGAGCTTCCTCACGAGGTCATCAATACTATGCATACGTTCAAGTCAGCGAAAGCGAAAGCGCAAGAGCTCTCACCTCAGAGACACGTACTGTACAATATCAGTCACCGTTCTGTGGATACTAAAGTAGAGCAATAAGAGAAACTGATATACTCGAGGCCGAGAAACCCCGCCTAGCCTGCTGTTTTTCGCAACGTGTGAGAAATATTGATTGGATGACCGCAGCGGCTGTTGGTGAATATGGTCTGAGGAGGCCGCTGCTTAATCTTATGATCTTTTCCTTTTTTCCTCTCTTCTTGTTTCTTTTCCTTTATTCTCCATTTCTTCACCCTCAACAACCTGGTATAAAATAGGGGTTCGATTTGTGGTTTCGGACTGAGAACCCCAGTTTGTTGCAGATGCTCGGAAATGCCCTTGCAGTCTATTATTTTATTACATTTGTTTTTATCTAGCCATTTACAAGCGCGGTCTAGTCTAACATCTAATGCATAGTACTCACAACTGTCGTGACCTTCTGCTTGTCCCATGATGCGGCATGGCCCGCAGCACCACCTCCTACAACCTCGGACTGCACTACAAACGACACATCGCGCTGGATCTCCAGCGTCCGCGGATCCAAGCTCTTGCCCGAATCGCTATCGTTGATGCGCTCCTGGCTGTCGGTCGGCGAGGATTTCTTCGTGTACGGCTTCATGCTAAAGTTCTTCGAGTTGGAGTTGATGCGCGCGTGGCTGCTCGCGCCGGCCCAGTGTCGCTCGGTGCTGCTGTTGCCGATCTTGCTGCGGGAGCGGGAGCCCCAGGTCTTCAGGTACGGGAAGACGTCGCGGAGCAGGGGCCAGACGGTGGGCAGGTTCGTGACGTACATGGCGACGGAGGCTTCGCGGAAGTACCAGTTCATGTACACGTAGGAGATGAGCGCGGGCACCAGGCAGTAGACCTTGGTCAGGATGGCGGCGACGATGACGAAGAAGCCCATGCCGAAGACCATGAGCAGGATGGCCTTCTGCTGCAAGGGCAGGCGGATCGAGGCGAGGATGGGGATGCCGATGAGGAGGATGGCGATGTCGCCTGGGATGCTCAAGGAGCCTTGGATGATTTCGTAGTATTGGTATGTGGAGCATTGTGCTGGAGGGGCGCGTTAGGCTTGGTCAATGGGGGGATGGGAGGAGTATAACGAACGGTTTGAAGTAGGGACAGCCCAGTACTGGTGTATCGGGCGACATACGAGGAAGAGGGCGAGCTCGCTGCCGACGAAACTGAGCGCCGTGTATACGGCTACAAGGTTCACCCACTTCCTTTGCTTAAGATTCTCGCTATCAGCGAATCAGTACGATTTGATAACAGGTCGTCGTCGAGGAGGAACCTACGTGATGCCGATATACAAGACCAGCATGCAGACCTTCGTACTCCAGATCGTCAGAATCATGGAATGTTCGGACACAAACACCCATTTGCTCCCTGCTGTTCTCTCCGCGATGGTGTCTGGAGTCAACGCCGCAATTTCATCTGCGGACAACAAGTTCGAGCCTCCACCGGACGCGATGCGGTTGAAGGCAACACACAGGATTGTGTACCATATGACGCCATTGGCCATCACATAGTCGTCCACTTTGAGGTTGGTGATGCCAAAGCGACGTATTCTAGCAGTGCTGACTCAAGTCAGTGCCAGGCGCGTTGTGCACAATGGCCAGGCGGGGAACTGAAAGTGCTCACTATCGAAGACAGACAATGACCAGAGCCACGCCGTACAGGGCCCATGTCTCACGCGCAAAGCCCGTGCCGAAGTCTGACATTGTGGCCGACCTGGGTTCGAGCCCAAGGATGATCGATCGAGTGCTGCTGCTGCGTTTCTAGGAATCTTGAATTAAGAAACTTGGATGGAGGAATCGCCGCACACCATCTCTACGAAGATCTAGAAACGAGAGAGCTGTGCAGGCTTTGGAGGGAGGTGACATGATCTTATTCTGCGAGTTTGTAGGTATGGCGGTTCAGGGCGCAAGTATTCTGTATGGAGATTGTGGCTTTTGGCCATGACCAGGTTCAAGGGCGAGTTTGGCAAGTATCTCTCTCATATCCTTTTTAGCAGTGTCCCTCATACCGAATCCGTCGCGACTACTTTGATCTCTAGAGACAAATCGTTCTAGCTGGGGAGCCTGGCTAGACCCACTCACACTACTTACGCCCTGAGCCTCCGTACTGTATGTACGATGCAAGGGCAAATATGACACGGAGCAATACATGGGCTGCTGAAGATTCTGTGATCGCGCAAGCCTTGCGGAGTGGAGTAGGTATTGAGTGATCCATCATTTTTACCCTGCAACTATATCATCGATCGCACGTGCGCAGACATCAACTTTGCAGCATATAGTGCATATAATGCATATAATGGGCAGACGAACGACATACATACATATGTATGTACCATGCAAGTACCCTGGTCAAGAAGCATACGCCATAGTGACCATACCAAGTCGGAAAAGAACATGAACCATTTTTGTCGCGTAATCCCAAGGCCAGTATCACCAGCATTACCGTTCAAATCGTGGCTTGAACTGCTATTTGAATCGCTATCTACTACTTGTACAGTATGAGTCTCGAGGCGGGCAAATATTTAGCCGGGCGGCCTTTATCAGTTGCTCGTCCCTACCTAGGTATGAATTATAGTAGGCCATCAAGCCTTTTAAGAAAGTCAACAACTCGACATTTTTAGCGTCGGGGCAGTAAGAGCAAGAGCAAGAGCAAATAAAAGTAAAAGTGAGAGAAATCAAGTAACCCGACGGTATATCGTTCTTCACTGGTGACATCCATCCATCCATGGTATATCAGTCTCACATGTGGATGCGCTATGAGTGGAGGTGTGCAGTGCTGGACACCCAGTCTCAAAGGGCCTGGCGTGGTCCACTTAATATATCAATGAGAAGCATTTAAGGGAGATCTGTGCGTAGTGCCCAAAGCTGACAGCAGATCCACTGACTGACAATAGTTATCTAGGCCATACACCTCTGTAATCTCCGTATGTATGTACATCATTGTTGATTTTCAAGGGAAGGGTGGCGTGCGTGCGTGTTCGTGGTATTGACAGTTATGCTATGTACATATGTATCTTATCAACGTCGAGCACCAATTCCGATTCTATTGTATGTGCCTCGGCAGACCCTTCGCGGCGCACCTGGGCAGATCCTTCGCGGCGCAAATCCGAAATTTTCCAGCGGTGGTGCTGCGACGGTTACCCGGTTAGGAGAAGATAGGGGTCATGCCAGGTCAGAATGGCACTGCGCCGGTCACCGCCACGTTTTGAGTCGTAGCCATAGTAGAGTATGTTACAGTTTGAACGGGATGATGGGAAATAGACGTTATATAGTAGTATGACCTAAGGTCTAGACCTCTATAAAACTATAAAACTACGAGATAGTAATTCCCATACCGTAGTATAGAATGGCCGGAGCTTACCGCGCAGTGTCGCTAAGTGCGTAGCATGGCCATCGTTAATGCTTATAAAAGATAAAATGGAAATTACGTTGATTTACGCAATTCCTATGCCTAATGCGGGGGTCGAAATGCGCCGATTTAGCTCTCATGCTGGGAAAGAGCGCACTGCCACTGTCGAAGTGGCTGCAGCTGTGGCGGTGGCTGCCGCTATTCTATCGCCATCGGACCATTTCGGCCCCTGGTAGACTGAGACTCTACCAATACAGTCTACAGTACCAAGACCGGCGTGCACATAACTGACAGGAGACAGAGACAGACCCGTTAGACGTTAGATAGGATAGGGTCTTAATGGCACTAGCCATGACCGTTATTTCTCTATTTCTATTAACTGTCTAAATCCTCTCTCTGACAGGCAGTTAACGTTAGACAGGATAGCACTAGTCATAACCGTTATTTCTCTATTTCTCTATTTCTATTAACTGTCTAAATTCTCTCTCTGACAGGCTGTTAGTCATGACTGTTATATCTCTATTTCTATTAACTGTCTAAATCCTCTCTCTGACAGGCAGTTAACGTTAGACAGGATAGCACTAGTCATAACTGTTATATCTCTATTTCTATTAACTGTCTAAATCCTCTCTCTGACAGGCAGTTAACGTTAGACAGGATAGCACTAGTCATAACCGTTATCTCTCTATTTATATTAACTGTCTCTACTCCTTAACCGTGAAACTGCCACAACCACAGCCACAACCTCATCCTCATCTCAATCCTTTTATCCTAATCTAACCGTAATAGGTAACTTGACCCCTACCACCGTCGGTATGTATCACCACTAACAAATCGCAGGGCACGCCTGTAAGATAATACCATATTTATGTATAATGTACACAGCTCATAAAATCCCCCGGCATGGGGATCGCGCTGCGAAAGAACGAACGCTCGGCCGGAAGCTGTCGGAAAGAAGTCGGACAGCTTCTAGACCCGCGCTGTTATGGGGTACATAAGTATGAATGGCAGGCTACTTCCCGCCCGCGCCCTGTCCTGCGAACTGCATCCTACAGACTAGGTATGTGCCGGCATACTGCAAGTGCGTGAAACAGCAACGCATCCCACCAACGACATGAACGATGTTAGAGTTTCCTACCTAGGTAAAGGCACCTAGATACCATCTGCCCTCGAATCACTCCCTAAATGCAGCGCGATCTCCCTCGAATCTTGTCTTGTAGGCATATCTCTTCCTGTTTCTTTCCTTCCAATTCCTTTATCTTTATTCTTCTCTCGTGCAATTCACAATCGCACCTCGCAATTCACGAAATCTCCCATTCTCAATGGGAGACTACGAGAAAACAGACAGTGCGGCGGTGGCCGTCAAGGACTCCGCTCCGTCCTCTCCCAGTGACGCGCCAACCCCGCCGCCCGACCTCTCCGCTGGAGAATTGATCAATGCCTCTGGTCACAAGCAGGAGCTCGAAAGGAACTTCTCGCTGCTCAGTCTCTGTGCGATCGCAATCACCAGCGGAAACACTTGGGTCGCCATTGGCGGCAGTGTCGTGAGTCTCTCTGATCGCGCGAAACCTGAACAATTCTGACCTTGCTGCAGGTCGTTGCTATCTACAATGGAGGACCCCCCGGTGTCCTCTACGAATTGTCAGCCCTTCCATACTTCGAATTTGCTGTCCAGAACTAATCGAATGTAGCATCGCCGTCTCGGTCTTCTACTGGCTCATTGCAGCATCTATTGCTGAACTGGCCTCGGCCATGCCATCATCCAGCGGAGGTAAGGCACACAAAATCACCACATTGGGCTCTGCTAACTCGACGGTAGTATATCATTGGGCAACAGTGACAGCTGGGAAGTACGGACGTCCTTGTGGCTATTTTGCGGGGTGGTGGAACTTCCTGGCCTGGATCTTCGGCGCAGCATCCGTCTCTGCCATCCTGGGCAATCAGACAGTCTCCATGTACGCCATGTACCATCCGGAGTTTGTTGCCAAATCATGGCATGTCTTTGTCAGCTATATCATCTGCACATGGCTATGCTGCTTCACTGTTCTGTTTGGGAACAGGGCGCTCCCCCACATCGGAAACCTAGGCGGCTTCCTGATCATTGCCGGCGTTTTAGTCATAATCATCGTGTGCGCGGTGATGCCTACGGTCAACGGCGTGGGACATGCATCCAACGACTTTGTGTGGAAGAATTGGCAAAACGGCGCTGGCTACAGCAGTGACGGATTCGTCTTCGTCGCTGGCATGCTCAACGGTGCTTTTGCCGTCGGTACGCCCGACTGTGTTTCGCATCTCGCCGAGGAGATTCCACAGTAAGTCTTTGCATCGTGAATCTAATTCGGCGACTTGCAGCTAAGAACCTCCATAGTCCGAGCCGCAATATCCCAAAGGCCATGTTGGCTCAATTCGTCATCGGCTTCCTCACGGCCTTCTTCTACCTCATCGCCCTCTTCTACTCCATCCAAGACCTGGACTCCATCTTCGCGGAGACCTCAACCTTCCCCCTAGCCTACATCTATCGCCAAGCAACCGGAAGCGACGGAGGAGCCGTTGGCCTCCTCGTCGTCACCTTCTTGCCCACGTTCCTCTCCTGCATCGGCTGCTACCTCACCGCCGGCCGAACCTTCTGGACGCTCTCTCGCGACAACGCCACCCCCTTTGCCGACTTCTTCACGCAGATCCATCCCATCTTCCACAACCCCTTCAACGCAACAGTCCTCTGCGGCGTCATCTGCACCGTCATGGGCTGCATCTACGTCGGCTCCGCCGTCGCCTTCAACGCCTTCGTCGGCTCCTTCATCATCCTGTCGACTCTGTCGTACCTCTGCGCCATCCTGCCGCATCTGCTCAGCCGCCGCGCCAACGTGACGCGGGGCTGGTTCTGGATGAGCGGCGCGACGGGCTACATTGTCAACACGATCAGCTGCCTGTACATCGTTGCTTTCCTCGTCATCTTCTGCTTCCCCTACTCGGCGCCGTTCGATATTGCGGTCATGAACTGGTCGTCGCTCATCACCGGCGGGTGCTCGCTGTTTGTCCTGGGCTTTTGGTTCTGGCGCCAGAGCGAGTACGAGGGTCCGAAGCTGGTGGTGTTGGACGACGCGGTGCTGGCTAAGGATGCGTTGTAGGACTGTTGATGGTCTCCTCACTCGATAAACACTACCTTCATATGGTGTTCCGTTCGTTGTTGCATGTATTGTATTATGTAGAACAACTTATGTTTAGAATACTATTAAACATTTAAGGTATTTAATTATAAAACCGCCCAGTATATTTAGTTAACTTACTCTAAATTTAATGCATCATAGCGTCTGTCAAATAGATCAGAACATCCACAGATCCTTAGATAATGTACCTTTTAGCCATATTAAATATATCAAGACACGATCGCCACAATAAAGACGATGTTCGATCGAAATCAGAGCAATACATCGAGGATGTCATGTCACGTGAGAAGACCCGATCACACTCCGCGACCGCTGTATTGAAATACCCGGCTGGAACTCGAGTTAAAGAAGACACACAGAATGAGCGACACGTTTCCACAGACGCAATGGGATCTTCGGCAAGAGATCTTCCAGAACCAAATACCTCTGAAGAATAGAAAGCAGAACAGCCGCCCCACACGAATCCGCTCATCGTCATGCCAATAACGCTGTTACGCTAGGCCTGCCGATCCGATCTGGCAATGCGGCATGCCATCGAGCAGCCTCGCACGCGCTGTTTTGCACGATATGCAGGCGGCGGGCTCGTCGCGCCCAGACCCATCCGGCTTTGCGCTGTTGTGTGAGATCAATGAATGCTTCGCGACTGACTGACAACTGACCATCGCCGGATTTGAGGTGGGCAAAGTCCGTATCGGACGAGAAAGAGATCCGAGGACAAAGTGAAAAGCGCCATCGCACTGTCGGAATGATGCGATGAGGAACTTCTGGGAGACCTCCGCGTCGCAGATGCGACAAGAGTTTTCTTGTTCAGACCCCGAATAACCCACAAGGCGCATCTCTGGTATTGAGTAAGGCCGGCGCCAACGCTAATGTGCAAGTTGTCTCCGCCGAAGACTCTAGGCGGATGGGGGTGGGATCGCCGAGATCGACGGGCGATCGTCAGCGGTGTCTTGTTGGCGGCCACGACAATGCTGATCGACAGTGTGGATATCCAACGTGCAGATGGACGGACGCGTGATTGGAATTTGGGACCGGAGCCTCCAAGAACGACACCTTGCGGCCTGCGCCCCGAGCGAGTCGTCATAGACATTGCTTTTGCTTTCGGAGAACCAGCCAACATGGGCGCGGTGCCGTACAAACCCGGACGCGGCGCATCATGAAGCAAGCACGCCATGTCGGTGCTGAGGTCTTGGGCCGAGAGCGCGAGGATAGCATGGATGCCCTATATGCTCTGCGTCTTATCTCTTCCACGCCGAGGAGATCTATTGCAAAGGCGGGCAGTCGGGCCACAGCAAGATAGATAGACGCACAATTCTGCGACAGGACGACCAGCGACTCCGCAAGGGGCCACGAGGACAACATCGAGGCTCGGAGAAGAACAGGTCCAAGGCCTCCAGACAGCGCAGCGAGCACCCAGCAGGCGAAGGAGACCACAGCTCTGGATGCAGAGCGGCGAGGGAAACTCCACCCGACGAAGGCATTTGGTCTTGGTTAACCAACGCAAGCCCCTTCGCGTCGCTCTTTCGCCCCAAGAGAAAGCGAAAAGCCATGAGAAGGCTGGCTCGAACTGCCTCGTTGTCCGCAGTTCCTTCCATGTGCCTCTTAAGCGCAATCACCAGCACACTTTCAGGACAGCAGGAAAGGAGGTGACTGGCGCCGGATCGAGGACATGCGGGGAAAATCCCACCTCCCCGCAATACGGGAATCATGCTCGTGAAGGTCTGGGATGCTAGCGATGTTATGTTGGAGGTATTCACTTCCAATAGCTGGGTGCGTTTGCATCGGGTGATCCTCTCTGTTTGAAGAACTTGAGAGAATCTCCACAAACGGATCACACAGACACCGTCTGTGTATGCAAACGGCATGCTGCATACAAATAGAGACCCTATAGTCTAGATAGTTTGAATCGAGACGTGCATTTTCCAAAAGCACTTTTCCCCTGCTGCCCACAAGTATTATCACCTTGTGTCTCAACATGTTACATCAGAGCTTCGGAGACGAAAAAAGCTCCGGGATAGGTGTCTGTCCGCTGGATTCCTAGAGAGAGGGGGATCCCTCCCCGCAAGGACCGTGGTGGAAGCCGTGGACACTCGCTCGCTATATCAGAGGGTGTGGAGGATTTCGAGTGCTGAGATCGCGGCGTCCTAAGACTGGTCGGGCTGATAATCACGAGGATGAGATGATGAGGGGATATTTGTATTCTGGTAGGCTCTGGGATATGCATCGAAGGTTCTATGCATATTCTGACCCCTTTGTGTGACTCTTTCAACGTGGGCTGGGTCTTAGTTGGTTGCCACGTATATCAAGACTCCTCGAATGAATCTGCATCCTGAGAAACGAATGCTCTGCAACAGCTACTGTGCCACAGCCGGAGAAGAAGAGTCCTTGGAAATTCAATCGTGTGGTATATTGATTGCTACAGCATCGTAATTAAACCTCTCGCCGCTCGCCCAACCAAGAGCCCCCTCCTCCTCACCCACAAATCCATTTCCGTCAACCCCCAAGCCACTCTAGCAAGAGTTCATCGGGCACCCAACCATCGTCCCATAGACATCCCCCGCCACGCCATCCAGCTGCAAGCAAGCCCCGACGACGCCTCCCATGCCCTCGCCGGCAATAAAGCCCGCCGCAACGGCATACCCATACGTCTCCCAGCTCTTCGCCCTGAACCTCTGCCACAGCGCCGCGAGGATGGCGCCGATCAGCGCCGCGTTCGTGAACACCGGCACCGGGATGACGAAGGACAGCGCGATGGCGCCCCAGTTCGGCAGCCACTTGCGCCACTTCTCGCGCTCGCCGATTAGGTAGTAGTGGCGCACGATGACCTGCAGCACCGACGCGGCGCCCATCACGCACGCGAAGATGCCCGACTTCACGGGGATCCCGATGTTCTTGTCCGTGACGGCCTGCGCGACGGCGGCCCAGGCGGACACGGACGGCGCCGCGAAGGGGCACGTGTCGTAGTCGTTCGGGTGGATGATGCACGGGTAGGCCGACGTGAAGAGCACGAACATGCCCGGTGCGAGCCAGACGGAGATGAAGGTCCCGATGGCCTGGGCCTTCCACTGCTTGATCGGTGGCGTGCGCAGGAGGAAGCCGGTGCGGAGGTCGCACGTGAGCGCATTTGCGACGTCCGCCGCGCCGGAGGCGATGCCGCCGGCGATCAGATTCAGACGCTGCGCCTGCTTCAGGTCGTGCATTCCGGAGGTGGCGCCGCCGAAGACGAGCTGCGAGGCCTTGGCTGCAGCGGTGAGCGGCGTGGTGTCGGTGACGGCGCCGATCTGGATGCAGAGGAAGGCGAACAGGAAGCCCAGGAGGGATGCCAGGATCGTGAGACCGACGTGCATCCCCCACTGGACATGGCAGATGATGAAGGCGACAACGAGGGTGACAACCAGGCCGAGCATCCACATCCAGTCCTTAACGAGGTCCTCCGGACGCGCGGGGTCTTCGATGAGCTCCTTATGGCGCTCGCCCGAGCCGTGCTTGGCGAAGAAGGCGATGGTCTTGCCGCGCTTCTTGGCGGCATTGTCGAGGGAGGAGTTGACTTCGCGGAAGACGGTCTTCAATGCCATCCAGATTACTTTGTATTGGATAAAGAGCTCAGCGAGGGATGCACAGACCATGATCATGACACCTGGCCAGAGAAGCCAGTAACGGGGGGAGGGGGGGTGGCCATTTCCAAGGCCGCGGAGAGAGGTGAACGACATGTAGTCGTGCCAGATGGGATCTTCAGGGTCGTAGGCCTTGCCAATGCATTCGCCGTAGTGAACTAGAAGGGGTCCGATGAGACCCCAGGCGAGAAAGGAGCCGACGAACATGGAGATGGCGGAGTTGAGACCGATGAGCATGCCGGAGCCGATGAAGGCGGGAGTCCATTCAATGAACCAGCCCCAATTTTCGATGTTGATGGCCCAGTTAGTGTGGCCTGACCAAATGTAGAACCTTAAATCGTTAGCTTTGGAAGCTGCCAAATGTGGGGATGACCTACCAGGTGAAGACATGCCAGTCGTATAGAATGCCAATAGCATAGTACGAGGCGACTCTGTGGACAAGAGCGGCGCAGAATGAATACATCAACCCCTTGAGTTTCTTCATGGCATCAATACTACCACTGCCAGCAGCATGCATGGATCTGATGGTAAGAGCAGTCGCCGTAGCTAAAGCTGTCAGAAATCTGCAACACATTCTCCACTCTCGAACTTACAGGTTGGGAAGATAAGTTTCAGTTCCCGCGCGACTTGAATGACGAAAAACTTTCGCAGCGGCGTCACAAAGAACAAACCGAAGAAGGAACAGATGAGGGTAATGGTGAAGATTCTGCCGATATCCGACTTTGGGTCGGAGCTCATGAGATCCAGTTGGTACATGGCTGGAAGACCAGCGACGAAGAGGCCAGCGATACCTCCAGCGCCTGTCGCGGCAGCTTGAATGATCGAATTTTCTTGTGGACCAAATGTACCACCGAGGATTGGCATGTCTCCGGCCGTGCGAGAGATGAATTTCACAATACCGTAGCCGAAGATGGCACCAAACATGCTGGCGCTGAAGGTAAAACCAGTCTTGAGACCTAGAGAGGAGTTAGTACCATCGAGTGAGAGATCCAATACTCCAATGGCTTACCGAGATAGAGATTGGAGGCATTGACGAGACTGCCGAGTACAATACCAGTGAGCAATGCTCGGAATGTAAGAATATGGTCCTCAACCGCATGATTAGGATCAATTGGGAAAGGAGCGAAGAGGTCCAGAGTTTCGCCTTCCTCGATCTCCTCCTTCAACGAAGCCGCATCCCCTTCGCGGCGCTCAACAGGGTACAATGGAAGCTCAGAAACGCCGGCCATGTTGGGGACTTTGGTCTCGTAATGATGCTCCGTGACAGAAACATCTTTCTCATTGATGTAGACCTCCTCGCGAGGAGAGCCCTCAGCCGGAACCGCGGCGGCGGTGATCTCAGTCTCTGCTTTTCCCATAGTTTTCTCTCTTCGCGGTCGCTGGCTACCGTGCTACCTCAAACTTCAGAATTGGGGGAAGCGACTCCAATTTATGGACACAGCATGGTATTGCAACGGATATTAACGGCTCATGCCCTGTCCTGGCACAACGCCGTATGTCAAACGAACTGCCAGATTGCCGATACTGTCAATCGGCCGTCAACTGCGTTACCATGAGCCATCGGTGGCCAAGCTGATAAGGATACCCAGAGCGACATGCATGATGCCATGCCACTCGTGTTGTAAATCGATGTGATCCCAGCGGGCAATATCGAAATGAAGCTGGTGATATCTGCGATACTTGGCAGCATCCTCTAAACCTACAGAAGACCGCAGACGAGCTTCCTTTTCCGGCAGGTTCGTTGGTGACCAAGGCCTGTCGCAGGACTGGACGGTGTTGGTAGAGCAGGAGATTGGGTTGCGATGGCGTCTATTCGCGAATTGTTGGAGAGAGGGCGGGCGCATTGGTGGAAAGCGGAAGGCGGGCTGCTGGTGCGAGGGAGAAGGGCTGTTGTGAAATGAATATGGGCATGTTGGCAATCAACATGGCTGGTCTCTTGGTGTCTTGGTGTCTTGGTCTCTTGGCCTCTTGGTCTCTTGGTGCACTTGGTGGTAAGGGCAGTATCACGAATACTCCTCCAATCGAGTCTTGATAGTCGCTTCCTCACATGCAGTAGTACTGTCGTGCGACTGACCGTTGCCAAGTGTCCTATCCTATGGATCCCTGACTTATCATGAAGGTCGATACACACAGTATGCCTGCCCGATCTTGCCTGAGGTGGCACTCTATGATTGGCATGGGAGCGCTTTGCCCGAATTCTTCGAGAGATCATTGCTCTTTAGCTCTCGACTCGACATCGTCGCACACCGTCGATGCCAACGCCGTTGGTAGAAGCTTTGCTTGATTGCATTCCCAATGCGCCCTGTTCCGCCGTCGACCTCATAGCGGCCGCCCCCCGCCCCCCGCCCCCGCACCGGCTGCCGTCGTGCTTTATCTCGGCTCTTGGCTTCACCCTTGCTGCAGGATGCCAACCCGTCCTATGCCCGCTCAAGAAGGAGCGGACGCCTTCGGAAGGTCAAACGAAGCATTCCAGATGAAGCCACGGCCAAGCTGTAAACGCCATTCGAACAGCCACACCGCCTCACGCAGGTGCCATTTTGTCTCGACAATGACAGGAGTAGTGAGACTGTGAGAGAGAGGGAGAGAGGGATCTAGAGTAGATGTTAGGACAAGCCGAGGCTGACGGTTCGCGGGGAGGATGATGGATCAAGGCATGCCATGTCTCTTGCTTGCATTGAGCTCTTGAGTTTTCAGCTTACTCCTATCAACCTCGCTCCCATCCATCAGTGTCACAACACGCGATATCTATGCATGCCTCCATTTTAATGCATTTCCCATTTCTCGTCGTGGATGCCACTTTCAATATCATATGTCTTTCGACTGAAGTTATCTTTTATCTTTCGACACAATATCGATATTGAGAAGAATGCAACAATAATACATGAATGCTTTGCGTCTCCAAGATCACTTTAACCAATTGTGGCCTATAATATCCGGCGCATCATCATGAGGACGATGCTATCCACATCTTAGCGCCAAGCACGTGCCCCAGACCGACCTCCCTAGCAAGCACGTTGTCGACACGCTTCCAAGATCAGATTCTTATTTTCATCGGCGTCGCAATCTAAGGTGCTGACACTCTATCTATCATTTTCACATCATACCACTCTATTGATAGAGAAGTGTCTGGAGATGTGTGATGCTGTGCTGTTGCTGCGTTGAGTTTTGATGTTGAAACTCTGTGACTTTAGGATCCCAGAGGGAATGAGGCAGTTGGCGACTTCCAAAACTCCTTCATCTCATCTCCATGAAAGATGCCCCTTTAAAGCATGGCTGAAGTACTCCACCAAAACCGTTGCTAATAGCGCTTGATCCCCTCATCTGTCAATCTCAATCTCAACATCGACCGAACAAACACCGACCCCATCGATCCAGGATATGGATATGGGGTTTCGGATCTTGTGCATATCCGGGTGCCAATTCCCATCAACCTTCCTCTTCCGCTCTAGCATCCCGAGACCCAGATGCATCAACAGCCTCGACAGCCGCCGCCGTCTGAACTCCCTCGGGGGCTACACAGTGCACATTCCCGAACCAGATGAAGGCCCGAGCCGGGTCGGCTTATGGGAGTTCTCAACTGTCAAACATGCAGTAGGGTACCGGGTCTTGGTAAGTGCATTTTATAGATGTTGGTTTGCTGTTGGTTCGTTGTTGGTTTGGATGCATCGAATGTCTACGATGAGATGAATACGAAGAGCGCCGACATCAGATGGTATCTTCTCTACCGCAATGTAGACTGATTCTCTCGCGTCGTCGGGTCTGCATTACTTCACTGACGTTGCTCAGACCTCCTCGTCGCATGATATCTTGTCATATCTCTAACATCTCCCCTCCAAATCTCTACCAATTCATCTGCCAACCCCCGCATCCTAGCAGCGATCAATCCCTCAGAGAAGCCTTCGGAACCTAATCATCTTGCATCGCGCTCGTCCAGAAGCCCAAACACCCATCCTTCCTTTTTCTTTCCTAGAAGCCAAGCAATTTGTTCCATCTATGGATATAACCGGACGCACATCCAACAAATGACCAAGACATGTGATAGAAAATGGGGATTGGAAAGGCAGGAGACAAGACCTCTTAGCTGGCATTCCATGTATCCATGGTTTGAGACTCCTTAGACCGAGAGCATGGATGCACTTGGTGATGGTAGATGCGGCATGGTCAGTCGAAGCAAGACATATCCGCTCCCACATCTGAATATGGTAGTGATTTGGCAAGGGCTGAAACGTATTCAGATTCATCGATGCATGCTAGCCTATGTGAACTATGTTCTTCGCATGCGCGAAAGCCAAAACCCGAGTACCTGCCAGGCGATAGCCTGTGTCTCGAGTCTGTGGAGTTTTCTGCGTATTGACAATCTTCGGAGGTCGTCCTCTGCGTGCTCCAGTACAATGGCAGGCAGAAATGTGCCGAATGCGATTGTTCCCTCGCAGCGTATCAAGGTGCTTGCTTCATTGTGACGTAGCGCTTGCCTTAGAGTTTTCACGACGACCTTTTCTGATGATTACAGAACATTCAGTGAGGGCAATATCGGTAGGTATATAGGAGGTAGGTATATATGATAACTGACATGGCGGGGTTTCTTTTCTCGATACTGGCAGTCCAAACGCTGTTGGTCCGATGTGCTGGTTTGACGAGCCTGTACGAAAGTCGAAATTCAGTCAAGAGCTGTGTTTTAATACAACTCCTCCCTGCATTCACATTCTAGAATTGTATGTAACACTCCTGAATCTGATTCCCCACGCCCTCTTGATTTAATTAGGAGAGCACACATTAAAGCAACTAATGGCCAATCCTTGATACATTAAAGCATATGAGGGCACAATGTCGTTTTGCTCATTTTCTGTGTTGGCACCAGCCATGCCTATTGTCTGTTGAACACAATATCAAATTGTGGGCACGGAAGAGTAAACTGTGAAAACATGTATTATTAATCTATCTACTGAATGCAGCTATTTATGTGTGCCGTGGTGTCGGCTATTGGCGTGGGCGAATATCTTGAGAGTAGGTGAATATCCTGCTCTGGATTCTCACCGTCAACATTGTCACTTCTACTCATGCCCTAACTGTTACAACTTTTCGTTCACGATCTGCCATCACACGTATTGTGTGTGCAAGTAGTAATACAACAAATAAGCATTATCACTATCACCTCATCCACAATCAAGATTGTGCATAAAACGATGGCCAAGCCTCCGAAGTTTCAGTGAGTCGGTGGGGGGTTTGGGTCAGCCGTGAGTCTTTTCATCCAGCACAGATCAGAGCAAGAAGCGCCCCCGAACAACAAGACCAAAGCTAAGCGTGTTTGTTTCTATCTGGTAAAAACTGTAGAAAGTAATCAGGAAGTAGATAGCACAGCGTAAAAGATGAATACAAAAGAATGAATTGATTGAATTGAACTATCTAAACTATGAAATCGTATTTGTAGTTGATACGGCGTTTGTATGAGGGTTTGAGAACCCTCATGCATTGAGCCGTCATCTCCCTGAAATTCTCACATTTCACGGAGACCCCCGTCACTAACACGGAAACCCAATTCCATCCAACAAAAACTGCCATCAATATTTAGTGGGAAATCATCTTTATCTCAACATCTTGGTATGTTATAGTAAGCTCATGGTTCTCAGTCTCAGAGACTAAGAGTTATTCTTTCAGCTTGTTACATTGCTTTTGCGTTTATCGAATAATATGTTGAAACATGAAGCAGAACTCTTTCAAATTACTCTAGTAACTTGTGGGATATATTCCTTTGAGATAGAATAATAACTTAAGGGTTTAAAATGCCAACGAATAAACAAAAGATTGCAAATCCTAAGTATACCTCTCTCTTCGGGACAATGCATATGGGAGAACTCTTCTGTCCTTCTCCATTCAAGAGCAATCACATCTTTCACATATTATTCTCTTTGAGGATACCCTGCATCAATGAATCTGCTGAAATTCTCCGCCACAACTCTGTGGATATGGAGTTAAAGAAAATGAATATTTTTTGGAGTGGGTATAAGAGAAGGAGGAAGACCATATGAAATTGCGATTAGTCAACCCACCCAAACTTCAATTCCAGCATTTGAAGTTCTACAGACAAGTGCTTGCACAATGAAATTAGATCAAGTGTTGGATAATGACAATCCAATCCCTCGTCCTTCTTCCAAAGAGATAGACTCCCAAAGTCGGGCGACTCGCCCTGATTCTGTTCCACACCACTCTTCTGTGGAAGACAGCACATCCGCTGCTCCTTATGCTCAGATTGAAGAACTTTCACCTCCTCAGCCAACCAATGTCTCTGGTGACTTTTCACTTTATCAAATTCCTCCACCAACATCAGGCCCAGATCATAACACCGAGGACAAGGACACTTGTACTCCCTGTCTTCTTCGAGGTTCCTTCTGCGATCCAAGACCCCTAGATAATGATACCCGCTGCGCATACTGTCGTTCAAACGGTCGAACCTGTTATTTCCCCTCTGGATCCAACCTCGCTCCTCCCGAACATCCAATCGATACCTCTTCAGACCTTATCCTCCTCGCCCGGGCGGCCGAGACAACCGTAGCAGACTCCTTGCTCTACTGTCATTCCCAATCCCGACATATCCCAAAGTTGAGGGAATCCAGCGCGAAGAGGTCTTTTATACCTGAGCCCCGCCTTACGCGCCGCACATCGAGCGAGCATCCTGTTTGGATGCCGGCTTGTGAGGATGAGGACACGCCGGGGATCGGTCTTGGGAGGTTCGGAGTGGCGCTGAGACAGAAGGAGGAGTTGTGTGAGACCAATTGCGGGGAATCAAAAACGGTGCTTAGGGTCTGGGATTTGTTTCATGGAAAATGTGAGGTGGAGGGTAGGATTGAAAGGTTGGTTGAAATGGGTATTTTGAGAGGGGCGGGTAGGAATGGAGGGAGGAGGAGGAAGAAGGTGGAGAAAGTGAAGTAACACTAGACATTAAGAGGAATAAGAAACTGTAAAGTAGTCTTTGGACATGACCCTACAAAATATGAAAATAATTATCCTAGTCTGTGGTTACAAAATTAGTATTTTCATATTGGTGGGTAGAGAGTAAGAATACACCTTGAATTTTAGATGTCTCCGCTTCTATCAACACTCCACATCCTTCTCCCAACTAACATCCTTCCCATCTCCTCCTCTAGCTCTGCCAGCCGGGCCTCCTCTTTTCTCGATTCTCTTTTCTGCCCCATCTTCAAAATCTTCCTCAATGCCTCCGCGGCTTTCGGCAAACCACTTAGCGCTAGCGACTAGCCGATTTCACGAGCCTTAACGCACTCACTAAATTGTAGAGATAAGAGAGTGAGGCTATTCGAGTAGCTGTTTGCGCCGAATGATGAGAGTGGAGCATAGCCATTTCGGAAATAGTAAGTGTCGCTGCGGAAGGTTTATTTGGCTATCTCCATCCGCATAATGGATTGGATGCTAAAAGTGTGCTTGAAAAACAATGGATATCTGAATTCCTCCTCACCCGTGTGTAAATACCTCCATGTAACTACCTCTTTAATGTAACCAAAAGTCACGTGCTCTCCTTTGCCTACACGTTGCGCAGAATCGTCGCAACAGTAAGATGCCCTATCTTAACATCCACACCCTCCTGCAGGAGCCACGGCACAACCATTCTGTTTCCTTCTTTCGCAGCAACTTGAAGGCGTCCATCCCTCTGGCTCGCACACATCATCGACGCGTGCCCCAGCCGCTCTTAGCTGCCTCACAACATCAATATTGCCCGTCTGCACCGCAAAGAGCATGGGCATCCAGTTCCCTTTGAACCGAGTCCTCGCATCGACACCATTCGCCAGCATCGGGCGTGGATGGTTTTGCGCCGAGCGCGAGTAGGAGGGGGACAGCTTCGGTACGGTTTGACATCACGGCAGTGTTCAGAGGAGACCACCCCTTGGATCTGACAAGTTCACATCAGCTTTCGCTTCAAACAGCGCCATAATTGACTCCAGATGGCCGTTATGCGTGGCCAGGACAAGCGCAGTCCGCCCTTCATTGTCAAACGCTTTCACATCGCCACCAGAATCTGCTAACAGCTTAATGAATCGGTCCTGACCAGCAGAGGCAGCGGCGTGCATCAGTGTCCAGCCTCGTGCGTCGCGGACATTGACGAGGTCTGCGCTCTCAAGGAGAAGCTTCGCAAAATTGGCCTCCGCTACAGTTCTTACCGCCGCATGAAGAGCTGTCTCGCTCGCCGCCACAGAGCCCTCAGTCTGCTCGCTCAGTGCGATCATGTAATTGAGTTCAGAAAAACCTTTCCCGCTCATGAAGTGATCAAAGACGGGGTTCTCATGCAGAAGCAGCCATCTGGACGTCTTGCCGTTGTACGTTGGCTCGGTATCAAATACGGCAACGGCCATAGAGACCCCCGCTTCCTGCTCCTTTGCGTCTCGAAATCGTTCGACCAGCAAGCCTGCGTAGGCAAAAGCCTTTTTGTGGTGTAGTGCGTTATCCGACAGCAGATATACCGTCCCGTCATTAACGGCTTTCCGAAACTCCGCCACGCTCTTTGGGTTCTCATATTTGCTAACACGGCATCCTGTAAGGTTTTCTGTCCCATCTCCGTTGTCCAAGGCTATAATTAAAACTTCTGGTTTACTTGGATCAATTCTGTTGACCTTGGCCAGGAACCAGCGTCGCTGGAGCCCTCTTCGTCTCCAGGCACTCTCCTCTAGGTAAACTCTGTCAATCAAGTTGCTGAAAGTCGCGGGAGCCCACCCAGGCCAGGAACTTCTTGGCGGACCATGATACAGGACTACTCTCGTTGCGTGCTCTTTTTGTGAGAGGTAAATTTGCTTCATGGCTTCCTCGGTGGTGTATAAGGTCAGTCTCATTAATTGCCTTGCCGATGTCTATAGGAAGGCAAAAGCGGTGGTTATTCTTGATGCTCTAGTCCTGAGGTTGCAGTCGACGGACCCTGTGGAGACTGGGATCATGCTGTGCTGTGGTGGTAAGTTGGCGATTAGCCGTGATAGTGCAAGCAACGGAGACTAATATTTTGCAGCGTGGATGACACACATGTGGACTTATCAAGAGACTAAACTTGCAAAGCATGCAATTGTGGTGACAAAGAGTGGCTTCGTGAAGTGGGAAGAGCTCGTGGATACCCTCCGAAAGAGAGCAGAGCACGAGTCAGGAGAAGTCCAAGCAGATCACCAGAACAGGTTTTCTTCCCTACATAATACACTAGGCAGACTCTTCCGCAAGGATACGCTTGGTGTCTCCCTCCCAGGTCTAGCATACGGATGCGGATACGGTAAGGCTGGAGTGGCTCTAGACCATGCACGCGCTCTATTCCCTACTCTCGGTTTGACGTGGAATATGGTCCCGGGGAGCTCCCTCTACAAGGAAGGGGACCAAGCTGTCGAATCAGGCGGTTATCTGCTGTGCGTTGGGCTTTTGGAGTGGAGAGAGAGGCCAAGAGCGCAGAGCAGTCGTCGGACATGTTTGTCTGCTGCTTTACAAGCTGTGAGAAATGAAATTGTAAAAACTGGATACCTGGGCCTTCCAATATAAAGAAAAAGAAGCGAATCAAAGTGTTGAATAGCGACAGAAACCGAAAGAGCTGGATATTATTCTAAACCTCGTCCTTAGCTCAGTTCCGCTAGGTAGCTACGAAGGCCAAGCTATTGTGGTGCAATGCTATGATATTTGCTGCCCATTCAAGTTGGAACTATGGCCTATCCTTTAAATTCACGGAATAATGTAGACATGGCATTAGGGCTTGATGCACAGGACGAGGCTCAGCTCTAAAGTATCACACAATAATCGTCCACTATCGGTCTCCGTGTTAGTATCTGTACGCTCGACAAGGATGAATGCAATGCAATGCCGGCAATTAAGGTCGCCAAGCATCAGCCGCAATTATGAAGTGGTGGAAAGAGCTCAAATGCTAGCAAGCTGGCATCACTACTGCCGTGGGCCAGCGACAGTCAGAAGCAGTCCTTTCTCTACCCCAGAGTGGAAAAAAGCTCCTGCTCAGTGCTCATCGAACGCTTTAACGAGTGGTATGCAGGAGCTATGGGTCAAAATATATCCTCAGCAAACACTAATCGTGCCACGAGCCATCCCATCGGCATCCATATATAAGATCTGAGAAAACGCTCCACGATGCATTGTGAGAAACGACCCTGGATGGCAACGATGAGTTTCAGTGTTCTTAGCAGGAAAGGTTCTGCTAGTTAATACATCTTGCCTTGTTCATCCTGCAAAACTAGGATTTTAGGAGATAGTCCTAACTCAAGGTATACTGGTAAAAGAAATCTCCCATGTCGTGCATGTTGGACCCTCGGCAGATAAGGCCCTGCTTGTCGGCAGGGCTCAGGTAAGTTTGATTCGTCTCGGACTTCTTATGATGCACCGGTGACATTGAACTTAGTGTTTGAAGAGAAGCCAATTTGTTTTCTACTCCATCAAGATGGAGCGTGCCATCGTTTGTCAATCCTGCCTTAAGCAGAAAGTTTCTGAACACCACTATTTATTTCTCTCATGATAGTGTTTGGGCCTGGATAACCTCGGAGTATTTTTGAAGTTTTCACTACCTGCTGGCTGTTTTGATCTTCGATACGATATAGTGCCTGCGGATCGCGCGCTCGCATTTCACTCACAATTTCACTAAGATCGGCCAGCGAAGATCAGCTTGACTGAGGTGAAATGTTACTTTTGCAGAATATTGAGCTCTAGCCCTAAAAGTCTAACAAAATGAGCAACTAATGGCCGCATCTCATGGATCTCAGCGCTCTGGCGGCTGGATCTTAAAGCCTTCGACATTGTTAATTGGTGTATCCTCAGGTTCAATTTGGAAAGCGTTGAGTTTCGTCTGGGATTCCTTCAAGTCCTCCACATATTTTGAGAGCAGGACTTGCAGGGCTTTAAAGTTCCGACCCCTGTGGCTTTCCTGAATCAGCTGTAGCGTAGAAAGCTCATTCAAAATAGCGTCGACATGCTCCATGACTGAGCACAAGCGCGAGACACTTTTAGACCCCGAGTTAAGAGCAGTGACTGCATTGTATACATTTTGAGTGGACCCAAGAGCGAGCGTGATGAAGTCAAAACATTCGCTCCACTGCTGATAGCTTTCACGGTGATGAAGAACACCAGTAACCAAGACCAGGAATTGATGCGGCTCGAACGGAGACCTTAGCATTTGCCTCACTTCGACTTCGCGCGCACCTAGTTCGCAAGATGATATGGCCACTTCGCAAATCTTCGTACAGCCTCATCTTGATAAATCGCGGGAGCTGCTGAACATGACCACGAGGCTGAGCGTGAGTGGTATTGTGTATGCAGATACATACAGCACATACACACTGCCACGGTTGAAGCGATAGAAGCGACCTGGCGGATCCGATGATTATGGTTATGGCGTCTAGCGGCTCAATGATTGGGGAATGCATTTGGATTGGCCCATTGAATCATTGATATCTGAAATGAAATGAACCTTTGTGGCGACGTGGTGTTGTAATATTAAGTGAGGTTCCAAAAGACAAAGTATCTGTAGCATGGGGAATGATTAGTATCAGTGATTGAATGCAGATGAACGAGTTCTTACCAGGAGGACTTGTGGTGGAATAATCTGCAACTGTCAGTTCACAACCTCATTTCACCCCATCCTCTCCTCTTCCAATTCCTGTCTTCCACCTATATAAACCCCCATCTCCCCTTCTTCCCACTTTCTCCTCCACAAACAGACAAAAACCCTGATGGTCCAAATAAATGGACTCTGCCAGTCCATTTTCCCCTCCAACTTCCCACTCAAAACCTGCTCCCTCCCCCATCTGTATTTATTTTCCACCTTGCCTGACCTCTACTCTCGCCATCACTTCTTCCGTCGTCACTCCTCCGTCGTCAGACTTCCGTCGTTGACACAATGCCCTACATCTTCACTAACCACTCTAATTTCTACGTCGTCATCGCTCCATCGTCGTTCCTCTGTCGTCGTCAGAACCTCCTTAAGTCGTCACCTCTGCATCATCCGTCGTCACCCCTCCATCGTCGCCAGCCAGGGAACTACATACCACTCCAGCCTCTCCTCATTTCAACCTCCCCACCGCCTCCTCTACCGTCCAGCCATAATTCCCCGACTCCCAGCAACCAAGACTTTCCATTCCACATTCCATTGAGGAGCAGGAGGAGATTGCTTAATCCCACGTCGTTCGACTGCGCAATATCCGGCATTTGATCACCGAGAAGACGATCCAACCAATACCGCCACGATGCAACTCAAGCATCCTGATACAAGTTTGGAGGTCTAGCTGACAACATCTGACGTCTGGCGGTTTTCCCACGCGTGGGGAGAGACCCTTTATAAACGACTCCTTTGTGCCACAATGTGTGCCACACTACCGTGTAGATAGTAATAATTAATGATTGCAAGCGACCAGAGCCGCGATCTGTAGACGTTATGTACCCTCATAATTGTCTCATCAATTGCAAGCGGGTTTCTCCATGCCTTGCAGAGTCCTGCGGTGGCAGGGCAGAGTCGGAGTTGCTATGCATTCCGGGCTCACCAGTCCTCTGTATCAGTCTCGTATGTGCGACCTGTGGACGCAAACCCCCATGAAACCCAAGTGCGTGGAATCACACAGATAAATAGGCGTTGACTGAGCTGGAGCAGCGGCTTAGGTGATTAAGATATACATTATTAACTAGACAGTATTGGTACTGATTTTCATCCCGTCTCATCCACGCTGTGCAATGCACTGGTATCCCACACACCGACATGAAAACACAACTCCCATCGCACCATCCAACTCCAACATTGCGCCGGAGAACCAAAACCACACTTCCAACAACACACACACGCTCTTCCTACCATCAACTCACTCATTCCACCTCCCCCTCCCCCTCTCCTTCCCCCCCCTCCTCCTCCTCCAACTCCCCAACCGGTATCCGCCCCCTCAGCCACTCCAACAAACTCCCCGTCCCCTTCTCCAGCACCCTCCATCCAGGGACTCTAAACCTATTCCCCCCAACCTCCAACCTGTCCAGCCCCTTGATCAACCCCAGCCTCGGATTGAGGCTCCCCAGCTCATTACTCCCCACATCCACGCTCCTCAGCCCCCTCACAGCCTCAGGACTCAACTCCCGAATCGTGTTGTTCGACGCCAGCACAATGGTCAGCGCGGGGAACTGCCCTCGCAGGATCGGCAGCGTGGTGAGTCGATTGAACGAGACGTCCAGTTTCTCCAGCTGCCCGGCTTTCAGGTACCTCAGCAGCGGACTGAGGCTATTGAACGTGTTCGAGCTTAGGTTCAGCTCCCTCAGCACCGGCAGCTCAATCTCATCCTTGACGAAGTTGTCGCTCGTGAGCGCATTATGGCTCAGATTCAGACTCGTGAGCGTCAGCCCAAAGAACGCAATGCTCGCCGGCATCTCGCTGAACGCATTGTGGTGCAGCTCGATGCTCCTGATCTTGTTCTCCGCCGCGATCTGCGCCGCCACAAGCGGGTTCAGGGAGTAGGACTGCGAGTAGCTCCGGTCGAGGACACCGAGCGTCGCGTTGATGCTCCACTCGCTCGCCGACGGCGACCGCGGCAGCGTCGGCGTGCTGGGCGCATCGAGGTACTCGGTCCCGGTGTCGGAATCGGAGTCGCGGATGACACTGATGACGCTCGCGGCGCTGGTATTCCGGGTGTGCTGGAACTCCTCGATCTCCGCTGCAGGCTCCGGCGCAGCCGGCTCCAATCGAGCGGCCAGAGCACGCTTCAGATCGGCCGTATTCATTCCGCTGAATTTCTTCTCGCGGAGCGGGTTCCCGCTCACAAGGAGGGTGTCGAGGGAATCCATAAGTGCAATTCGGTCGTCTAGGACGCGGAGACCGTTGCCTTGAAGATCCGCCGATTTGAGGTGGGGTAAGTCGACGAAACCCTCTGGGAGAGCAGCGATGCTGTTGTCGGCTGCCGAAAGCGTGAGGAGAGATGTCCATGTTGAGACAGAAGGGAGATGCGTCAGGCGGTTGGCAGAGATGGTGAGGAGTTGGAGACTAGGAAGTGAGAGGGAGCCGGAGGAGAGAGAGGTGAGGGAGTTGGCGGAGACGTCGAGCGTTCGGAGAGTGGGGAATTCAATGGCGTCGAGAGTGATGAGGATACCTGAAAGCTTGTTTTTTGCAGCGAAGAGTTCGGTGAGCGGGAGACCCTGGAGAGCGTCGAAGGGGAGGGACGGGAAGGCGTTTTCGGAGAGGTTGAGAAATCGGAGGTGTACCAATTCAGCGAGACCATCGGGTAAAGAAGTCAATTGGTTGTGGTGGATATCCAGAACTTCAAGATTACTGAGATGTAGCAGCCCTGAGCTCAATTCTCCTGATAGAGAATTATTCGCGACCTTCAAATCGCGCAGACTTGGTATCTGTGAGATGGCATCGAAGCAATCATTCCCCAGTTTGTTGTTCGACTACTCTTGTTAGATCCAGGGCACAGGTATATTAGAGGTGCTTACCAAGTTAAGTGTAGTCAAAAGTTCCAGCCTCCTTAGTCCCATTGGCACCGATATCAAAGTATTTCCATGCAGATCCAGCGTCTCCAGCCCACCAAACTGATTCCCCTGAGCATCGTCATCATTCGCCAAATCTCTCGGATCTACATCTGGAAACACGTCATCACCAATCGTCTCAAGCTCATTATCAGCAGCAATGAAGCGTGCAAGATCAACACTCTCAGCCCATGATCCGGCATGGCCGTTGACATTTTCGAGATTGTACATATTCATGATTTCGGCGGGAATCTCCTTGAGTCCCATAGCTGCGATGTTCAGGCGGCCATCTGTGCGCGCAGCATCGATACGTTTACGGAGCAGACCTTTACTCGAATCTTGGTTACTGTTCTGGTTGAAAGGGTCGTCCAGCCCGAAATCAAATGTTCCTGTGGGAATTATAGGTGCATCCTCTTCGAAATGTGTACCCTTGGAGGCAGGCGTTTGCTTTGCCAATGCCGCTCTTTTGGCAGCCTTGGCCTTAGCAATTTGTTCTCTTAGAGCGAGAGATGACTTTGCTGGCGTCGTTTCTTTTCTCTCGGCGCTTTCAACAGAGGATATGGATTCTATTGACGTATATGACGTTGTTGAAGTGCCAGTTGACGAAGCATTGGAGAAGGTTGGCGAAACTTTCTTCAAGCCAATCTTACCCCTCGGAGATTCAGCCGGTTGACGCATCTCAGATACTGAAGGCTTCTTGTATAAACCACCAAGTGATGGCCGAAGACGTACTGTTCTTCCCATAGTCTTGCTCAAAGGTGTCCCGACCGGCTCTGGCATTGAAGGCTCATGGAAGAGGCCACTTATCGACTGTCGAGATCTTGGGGTTCTCCCAATTGTCTTAATTTGAACTGCCCTGCTTGATTCGGGTATCTGTGGATCATCAAATAGTTCGTTGATGGATGCTCGTGGGCGTACAGCTCTGCCAATCGTCTTACTTCCCGACTTGAGACCAGATGCCTCAATAGAGCCTTTGAATGGAATTGCTGAGCTGTTCGAAAGTGCAGAGGATGGCACTTTCGAAGACGATGCGGCCAGGCGGAGGTTGGAGACACTCTTTGGAGTGTTCAATGTATTCGCAGTGGACGGCCGTTTCAGTGGGGTATGCAATGAAGCATTTGGTTTGAAGGCGTGTGTCGAAGCTCGAAAGTCGATAGGTATCACTTGATTGGTGTATCCCGAGCTTGAACCCGGCCTCGAGGCTGTTTGTCGAGACGGTGGTCTCATTGTCCCATCTTGCCCATAGCTGGAGCCAGGTCTTGAGCCATTCGCCGATCGAGACGGTGGGCGCATTGGGCTTTCTGGGTTGAAGAAGCTTGATTTCCGTCTACTGATGGCTGGAGAGGCTGGTATTTGAGCTAGAGTTTCTTGAACTCTTTCGGATAGTGAAGGTCGGTGTGCTTTGGGCAGTTTCTCATCTTGGTTCGAGCCATCTTCGGAGGCTCGGCTCTCGACCTGGGGCATGAAAGACTGAGCGGGTTCTTGATCCCGCGAGGGCGGTCTTCCAAGGGGCTTCTTGAAGACATCGCTGCTTGGTTTTGAGCGTAATGGTGGTGCTGGTGCTTTCTGGGGTGTATAAATGTTGGAATCCCTATCACGGGTTGGAGCTGTTGTTCGAGCCAACTGCTCACCGGATTGTGCAGGACGCAGTCGAGAAACTGATATGGTATTCGTAGATGCTCGCAGGGAATCCCTCGAAGGCGACTGTCGGATGACGGACTGTGCTGGAAGCGGCAGCTTTGAGGGCCGTGGAATGTAGGAGCGCCGCGAGCCGGGCGAATTGTCTATATCGGCCATTGTTGTTCTTCTGGGAGCTGTTGTTGACCTGTTGTCAACTTCGGTCACAGTGGAGTGTAAACAGACGGATAAGATGGTCCGTGTATGGGACAGCATGCGATTCTTGAAACCAACAGCTGCTCATCTTCGTCTCCAGAAAGTCGAAGAGGGGAAAAGGGGCTTTCAGGAGATGAGCCCAAGCAGATACTAGTACTGTGTACATATGTACATAAAGGTATATTGCAGTAATTGCACTGCTCATCTCCACTTCCGCTCTCAAATCGATATCTCACGTGGTCTGTGCACTTTCCACTGCAACGCAACTGAGACGCGTTTGGCGGAGAGATATGGTCATGTGACGAGGTTATGTCATGTGATGTTAACTGAGGCTGGTTGTCAAGGGCAACGGCCGCGACTTGGCATCTCTCCGCTATGCTCGATCCGTCTTAGTCTTGGCGTCTGAAGGAAGCTCACCCAGCGTCTTGATTGCCTCAGGCTCCCAGGCTCCCATCTTCCACCCGGCCACTCTATTATTGTCATCGTCGCAAACGTCGACATAGCAAACATCCACTTATACATATCTCCGTTTTCATTCTCATCCACCTCATCTCCCCTCTATAATATCCATAGCATTGTCGCACTGTCGCACTGTCGCTGTCGAGAATACATTATTATATATCTACCTGCTACGAATGCTCGCCCTCAATTCCCTCTCTGTCGTCCACGCTGCGTTTCAAAACTGAGCTGCGAAGACTTCATACATATCATCATATCATACTCCATACCTCCCATCCGCGACGTCCATACTCGACCGCCGCCCCTCGATCGTCTCCGTCGTCATGGATGCATCAATGCAGTTCGACGACTCTCCGCACCTCGACCTCCCGTCCACTCCACAACCCCACCATGCGACGCTTCCCGCAGACTCGGAGATACCACGAGCCGTCTCCGCATCGCCAACGACGTCCATGCTCGTCGTCAGCTCAAGCTCACCTCCCGTCTCCTTCGACGTCGACAACAATCTTCCTGCGCCGAATTCGAATTTCAAGAGCAATGAGAGGTCCAAATACAACTCTCCTCCCCCTCCATCATCCTCGATGACACCGCCGCCTTCAAGTCAGCCGTTGAAACGACGATCGCCGAGCTCCACATTTGAGCGCGATGCGACTCCGACTCCTGCCATATTCTCATCTCCGCCGCCGACAACCTCCTATGGAGTCAAGCGAGAATGCGGCATGGCAAGAGCGTTCGCAGTCCCGACATCTCAGCAGATCGCTTCCGCACCCCCATCCGAACTTCGCGAACTCCTCCAAGCAGCCCTCAATGAGAACTCAAGACTCGATGCCGAAGTGCACGAGGCGCGCATGTCGGCTGCGCATTATAAGCTGCAGCATAACCTGCTCACAATTGAAACCGAAGAGGCAACAAAGCGCATGGAAGTCGAGCACGAGATGACTCGCCGCGAGGTCGAGGTTCTCCAAGCAGCAGAAGTAGCACGCCGAGAATCATCGTCGAATTCTCCCGCCAAGTCCACCAACAGCCGGAATCGCTACATTACGGAGTTGAAATCCTACTGCGAAACGATGGACAACGAAAATGCCCTTCTGCACGGGCGTCTCGAGCGAGCGAAGAAGATCATCGCCGAGAAAGAAGAAGACATCACCGACCTGCTTGCCGAGAACCGTCGCTACATCGACCGTATCCGCGAGAATAGAGATCATATGCGACTCCTGAAGTCCTCTGGCGCCGTCCCTTCCACGCCCCAAAACCGCAGCCAGAATTTCCCCACCACACCTCAATACGCCCGCGGCACACCGAAACACACACCGCATTTAGTACGCCATCACCAAGAGCACGAGAACCAAGGCTCCTTCGCCACGCTGCTCCTCGCCGACCGCGTGCTCAACGACCAGACCTCCGCGCCCTCCACACCAACATCCGCCCACCATCCCATTCGCCAGCAGCGCCACAGCCGGGGCGTGCACTCGCTCTCCTCTCTGCCCGCGACGCCCATCCGCTCGCAGCACTCCCAACAGCTCCTCCCCGCGGTGCAGTTCATCCCGCAGTCCGAACCGAGATATCGCGCTGCCCAAACCCAGAACCGGGAATTCTTCGTGGCCGAAGAGCAGGTGAGGACGCCGCTGCCGCCGAGGGAGATGAGGAGGAAGAGTCGTGACTCGACCATCTCGGCGAGCGATGCCGAGGAGTTGGCTGCGTCGGTGCAGCGCGAGGTAGAAGTCCAGAGGAGAGATAGCGATGAGACGGAGGACATGGAGGCGTCGAACGACGATATCCAGGAGAGCCAAGCCAGTGCCACGGCGTCGGCGATGTTGCGACGCGATCCGAGGGAGAGTTTCGAGGTTGCCAGAAGTCCGGAACCGGGTGCGGAGGCGGCCGAGAAGGGGAAGTTGTTGCAGGCGAGGATTTTTGGGAATGTTACGAAGGCGGGATTGGGAGGGGTGGAGGAGAAGGGGAAGCGGAAGAGGTTGCCGAGCGAGGAGGAGATTAGGGCGAAGAAATTGAGGATGGCGGCCGGGGAGGGGGTGGGGTTGGGGATTTATGGTGCGTAGATGGGAGATGCGATGGGGTTGTGAGGAATGGATTGTGAGCGGGGGTTTTTGCTTAAAGGTCGCTATGATGTTATGAGGTATTAATGAGCAGGAGGAGCGCTGGGATTTGGGTTGCTGGATTGGAGTGTGGCGGCGTTGCTGAGATTGATCTGAGATTGATCACAGGTGTGCTTGGGATATGGCTTGGTGCTGAAAACCGGTATAGTTATCTATGGGCATCACTTGCATCTGGCTCCTTTTCTACGCCTTTCACTTGTAGCCTGTGGCTTTGCTAGCGAGAGAACATCAAATATCCTCTATAAATACCCGTCCCTGCTCGAATCCTCTCCTTCTTTCCCTCCGTCCCAAAACCAACAGTGGTGGACTAGAGCCTTATGATCCCACCACCGCCTCTCTCCACAACGGAGAATTTCCTAGGCGGCATTTCCGGGATGCTAGGTAGTAGCCGAATCAACAGCCGTCACTACTCGTATAATTCTCGCCACTTCTCCTCTCGCTGTTAGCCGCACCGTCGACGCTGCAAGCCAAGTTTAGGCGGAATGGGCATTGAGTGTTATAGCAACGACGGCGGAGTAGCGACGAGGGGTTGGTAGCGAGAGTTGTTATGGGAGTGACGGGCTGTTGAAGTTGGGCTTTGGGTTGAATGATGGGTGGGTGGAACTGGAGAATGGAGTGGAGGGACAGAAGTGGGAGAGGCAGGAGCCATAGGATGGCGGACACCAGGGTAATTGCGGTTGAAGAGAGAGTAGGAGGAGGATGAGGAGGAGGAGGAGGAGGAAGAGGAAGTATTTATGGGCCAAGCAGTGGTTGAACGGGAGACAGGACAAAGAAGGAAATGTGGGATTGCGAGGGTGGATAATAGGCTGAGGAGGCACTCTCATGCTCTTTGCACGAATTAAGGCACAGTTGGAACCACAGCCTTGCATTCTCTTTGAGACTTTGGTCTCCTCTCATTGCTCACACGATGTCTTTGCCTTCGCTGTGCCGACTCGAAAGTCTCAACAACTCATCTTCGATCTTATCTGACTGCTAACACTACGTCTTTGTGCTCGCACTGCTGGCTCAGAGGGTCTCGACAACTCATCCTCATGCGATTGTTCACATTAGGTCTTTGTCTTCACAGCGCCGGCTCAGAAGGCTTGGAAAGCCCATCCTCGTATTCTTCTCACCTGGTGCGCTCTGTGTATCGCCATTTATCTCGGCCATCACGCTTCGCAGATCCGATGATCGGGAATCTGTAAAAACGAATAGTCTAGATGGACCAAAATTGATGATTGAAATATAGGCGGCCTGAAACAAGGGTTCAAAGAATAGGCAGATGCATATGATAACGCATCTGCCCTACGCCAAATTCTGCAAATCAAGATACTCTCCGCCAGAATCATCTGACGAATCCCATTATTCCCAACAGAATCAACAATGACGCCGCAATTACTCGCGTCTACTACCCTTCCTAAATAGAATTCATTAAACATCATTATACCCTGCCATCGTTCCCCCCACCTCTGCCCACTTATCAAGCACTGCCCATCCCCAGGCTCGTCCCGCTATCCCCGTATACAACCCCCAAGGATCATCAGGCTCCTTCCACCACCTCTCCTCAATGCCCCTCCTGACACTCTTCTCCGTAGCCAACCCCATAAACCTCCCTGCCTCCTCACTCTCCAACGAAATCGCATTGCCCACAATCCCATGACACAATCCTGGCTCCTTGGTCAACAACCCCCTTTCCCAGATACACTTCCTCCCCCTCTCAATCGCCCGGTCAATCCTCGCCTCCAGGTTCGGGAAGTACGCACGCAGCGCCAGCAGCGAGACCACCATCCCCGGCGCCCCATGGCAGAACTGCACGAGCCTGTCGTCGCCCGAATCCGGGAGACTGCTGGGCCAATTGCCGCTCTCGCGCTGCATCAGCAGCAGCTGCTCGAGCTCCGGCTGCACGGCCTGCGCGCGACTGGGAGACGTCAGCACGATCTGCGTCACTATGCTCATGACGCCGTGCACGGCGCCTGTGTACGCCTTGCCATGCCAGGTCCACGGTCGGGGCGCCGCGAGGATGCGCTCGATCAGCTCCTCCGCCGCTGTTTTGAGCAGCGCGTGCACGGGCGACGGCGAGGGGAAGGACGAGGCCAGCAGGCGCAGGAGATACAGGTACCCCGCGCGTCCGTACAGCCACTCGTTCGTCTCGTCCAGCACGTCGAGCGCCGCAACCGACGTGGCCGCGGCGCAGAATCTCTCCACCAAGCGCTCCTCCTGCGTCAGGCAGGCGCGCAGGGCGAGGCGCACCATGGATTCGTCTGAGACGCCCCATTTTCCCGGTTTTTGCGCCGGCTGCGGGTGCGAGACGGCGGTGCTGGCCGAGAGGTACTTCTCAGACCACTCGAGGAGGGAGCTTTCGCCGATGGTGAGCAAGGGGTAGAGGGGTGCGAGAGACAGGAAGAGGTAAGAGACGGAGAGGGGGCCGTGATAGAGTCCTGAACTCGAATTATGGATGCTGGAAGCGGGTGGATAATCTGCTATGAGGACTTGGAGGGTTCTAATGAGGTTGTTCTCGGGATCAGGTGAGACGGTGAGAAAGCCTGGGGTGTTGGGGAGGAAACGAGATGACATTTTGCGAAGATATGCTTGATTTCGTGTAATAATTATTGAAGCAGGTGGATTTAAGTTTTTGCTGACCTTGAGTTTGAGAAATAGAATGGAAGTATGATCTTGATTTTGTCGCATGTTTTGTTGTTTAAAGCGAGGTTGAAGGTCATCTCACGTAGATTATACGTCACGAGCACGTGACCTTCTTTTGCCCTTTCTGCATTTCTCCTTCATTTTTCTTCCTCTTCTCAGCTATTCTAGTTGTCAGCATTTCAAGGCACAAATCTTGAACGCGCCATTTTGACTTTCTTCATTCTCTCTGTGAAAGCTGGGAGGAAAAGAGGCACACGTGACTAATAGGGGTCGATGATATATCGACGAAATTTAGCTGCAGTGAGGAATTCTTTATATTCTGGCTCTAGGCTGCGGATTAAAGACAACCTCACCTTCGTCTTCGAGGTGTTTCGACACCAGGATTGCCCTCATCTTATCGCCGACGGCATTTCTACCGACCATGAGGAAAATGAATTTATGGACAGGCATAGACCACGCTACATTGTGTTTTGATCCATCTCCTCACTGCTCCCGCCGGCCAGAGCTTCTTCAGGACCTTAGAACTTGCTTTCATGGAGCTCTTGCCCCGAAGAAAACAAGAAGTCAAAAATTGGCGCAAAAAAACTCAAAGAGAAGACCACGTCAACAGTGCATTCGCTCGACAATGTAACGATATACCGCGTCTAAATGGAATTGCCCAAGAAAGATAATTTATATTCACACCGAAATACCACTACTAGATATGTACGAAAAGCTATCTACAATCCACCACGAAGTTAAATCATCAGCATATATTCATAACCGCCATTTCCTATCTCCCCTCGCTCGAATCATTGTCACAGCCCCTCATCACTAACGCCAGCTGCTGTTTACAGTAACCGCCGTTTCGCAACTCTGCGGCACCGTAAAAGAGCGATTTGGGTCACTTTCCCAGCTAACCGTTCCAGAGGCCTGCACGTTGATGAACTTGTACTGGAATGTCGTCCCGGCAGCGAGCGTCACGGTGTAAGACCACAGATGGTTGGAGCTCGTGTATCCTGACGCAGACAGGGAAGGAGCGGATGCCGTGTTCCAGTTCCCGAGTTGGGCGATGGAGCCCGCAATTTTGACGGTCTGTCCGTAGGTTGTGGTGACGACGTCGTTGAACGTGACGGCGACCTGGCGGCGGCTGTGCAGGCGGAGGTGGTGGTTGAGACTGCAGAAGATACGGTGGCGGTCGCGCTGTTGGTTGCAGTGATCTTAGTAGTCGTGCCAGATCCGCCGGGTCCAGCGATGGCAATGTCGGCGCAGCTGAGATAGACTTGTCCGGTCTGGAAAGAGTTCCAGCGGAGGGAGAGGAGAGTGTGCGGGGAGGTGAAGTTGGGGATCTTGACTTTCTTGGTCACAGTGTAGCCGCCGGCAATGCTAGTGTAGCAAGAGCCGAGCGCAGAGCCGTCAACACCTTGGCACTTGCTGCCACTGAAGGCGTTGCAGGTGAACCAGTCGTTGCGCCAGCACGATTGTCCTGCTGAGCAATCAGGACTGTAGCCGCAGTTTTGTCCCGACACATCGGTGCAGTCGAGGGTGCCGGCCTGGAAGCAGTCCTCGGCAGCTTGCTTCTCGGCGGTGGTTGGGATGTATCCGGGAGTCAAGAACTTGTCGGTGAGGGCCTGGTCCTCGCAGATACGCCAACTGAACATGCCGCCGTGGTCTCCGTTGTGGTCAACACACCACTGTACATCAACGACTTGGCCAGGCGTGTAGGTGACAACGGGCGCATTTCCCCAGTTGGTAGCCGGCGCGTTGTAGTCAACGCTGACACGAGCATTGTAGCCGCAAGGACCACTCCTGCTGACTGGCGCAGCGGTAAGGTCTGGCCACGCAGAAACGGGTTCTAGGATGTTGCATTCGGGACAAGTATCGATGCCAGACTGGGGTTGGGGAAATCAGCAACAGGACGCAATTACTTCTCTCGACGGACAGCCAAAAAGGTTAGGGAATGACTGAGTACGTACTTCGGCTCCAAGGCGACTACGGCTGGAAGGGATGACCATATAACCGTGCCCATAAACTGAAGAAGCAAGACTGAGGGCGCCGGCCACTAAGACGGCGACTGACTTCATATTTGCTGATAGAAGAACGGACTTTTGAGGCAGAAGGAGAGGAATTGAGTAAAGCCGGTCACGAATAGACGTCTGAGAATGCTGAGCAATTTAGAGTAAGATATGGGAGCACATTAACCTCTTTATAGCAATCGCGATGATGGAAGCATGAAATCATGGAAATCTCCATCGCCGTCTTTCATGGGGTAAACCCTCAGCCCTTAGAGTAATAGGGAGCAAAATAGCAACGACGAAGCCTCCAGACGGAGGAGCACCAGCCAAGAGTTCCACAGTCGGTCCTTCCTAGAATACTATATGGCGGATGCCATGCCAGATGCCAATATAAGGCGGGATAAGGTAAGAAGTCAGTATACCGTCGATTTAAAGTTTACAGCCATCCGCAATCGGTTCCTCTCCAGCTGTCGTCTCCGGCCACTATCAATGATAGAGTATCTCGAGCCCGAAGTCCGCCATCTGTCAGTCAAACTGCCCGACTTATGCCGGCGCAAGGCCCAGATCTCATCCATCTGGTTGAGTCGATCGGAGGAAGTCGACCAGCTTGGAGTGACAAATGCCGGATGCTCAGACTCTGCGATCTGCCATGAGGCGAGGTTGGGGATGCTGGGCAATAATAATGCGCTCGACAATATGCTGGGCAGAACGTGGGCGGGCGCCGAAGAGGGTCCGTCCACATGTTTTATGTTTATAACACGTTTTTAAGGTTAGGGTTGAAGTAAGCATAACGTCTTTTCCCCATTACCCCGCATTTGTGGAGAAACGTTGCCAATGCGAACTCCGGGCCTTTTCCACACGTGGTTCGCTGTCCATCACCAGTACTAAAAAGGCCCGATGTATATATTAAGTACTAGCTTCCATACAGTACTAGTCCAAGAGGTACGTCGCGTATTTTTTTTCCCTTCTAATATTGATCCCTTCTATAATCCAGGACTATGAATCGTACTCATTAGCCATCGTTCTTACCCTCCAGTCCTCGATTCCTCATCTACGCTCTAGCCAACTCCCCTCCCCTTGGAGTCTTTCGCCATCACCACCAAAGTGATGATCTCGGGAATGCCAGGCTCCAAGTGCACTTGTATAATAACTGGTGATATTCTGGATATGTGCCTCTAACGAGTTTCGAATGCCTCCACGGTCTTGGGTGTCCATGTATCTCCGGAGACACTGCCTCGTTCCGTTCTCCAGCTGATTCAGCATCGTTCATTTCCGGGTCGTTGACTCTGGACCTCTGTGCGGCGTTGCCGTTAATAGGAGGCGCTGGGGAGCCTGTGGCAGCGGCGGCTGCGTTTGCGACCGGTACGGGGGCATTGGGTGAGCGGACGTCGTTACCATTTGGGAGAGCAACAAGAGGGATCACTCCTGACTCGCCCGCTTCCTTCTTATCTGCTGTAGGACTTCGGCTTGCACAGCAATAAGGAAAACAAGCGGTTAGACATGTCCGTTTTGTGCCTTTACAAAGACGGCATCCTAGAACAGCCAGGATAAGAGCAGCAATTCCAATAAGCGGACTTACAATGGGAAGATCCTATCAATGGGCCACGCGTTGCTACTCAGTGGTAGAATGGTCGGCTCTGAAGTCGTGGTGGCTGGCAATTTTGATGTCGATATTGTAGACGTGCTGAATGTGGGTGGGTCTAAGACTCTGATTGTATCTACCACCTGATTAGGTGTCATTGATGGTGGAAGTTTCGTTGCTGGGGCAGAAGATGGAGAAGGCGTGTTTAGGACAGATGTATGCACATCCACAGTCGTGGAGGGAGCTGGCTTCGACAACACATTTGGAAATGTGACAATTGTTGATGGGGCACCTTGCGCAGGAGCGCTTGTTGATGATGGAGACGGCACGGGTGCGCCGCCATCCGCAATCAGCTTCCAATTCTGTGTGTTCGCGTTCGCGTCAGTCGTGTTGTCCGAAAATGCAACAGATTCGCCGTTAATCTCCTTAGAACTCAATGGAAAGCTAGGTAATCCCTTGCTATTAATCTGAAATGTGTCGTCGCCTACCTTGTTTCTACCTCAGATTAGCACTGATTTGTGATAGTCAATAGTGTGAGTATGAAACCTACCAAGAGCGAGTGCTGGTTGAAGTAATTATCATCCGTAGCCCCATCCACATAATATAGTCAGGTGAAACATAGTTAATGTCGAGACTTCTACAGTCTCACCCTAGACTTTGTTGTAGATGAAGTATCAACCATTTGAATCCGGAACGAATCTCCAAAATATATCGTCGCTTGCAGGCCGGGGTGCATGGCGTAAAGCGAACGGGGTAGAAGCCTGAGCCGTGGACGCCTAGCATGGCAAAAGGTAGTTTAAGGAGCTTGCTTGGGCTGTCATCGCGTACCAGGAATTGGAATCGGGAGTACCACTAAGTTGTGTTTGAGGACGGAAGAGTGCGTTTGGATCGTTGATTGTTCTAGCTTGAGGGCAAGTGCTTAATGCTGAAAGGGACAAGGAGACATAGACGAAGGCCAGGATGGACCATGATAGTACTTCCATCTTAATAACAATGAAAAGGTATAAGACGAAGGAAGGATGAAGGATGAGGAACCGTTGACACTCATAGCATCAGGTGTCATAGGAAAGAGAGTCCTGCGTACATGCAAATATATATCACACAACGTGCAAAAAATAACAGCATTAGGGAAGAGGCAAAAGGTGTCATTTCAGGAAGTAAAAGGAGTTCTCATTTGTCTGCGATATAGATAGAAGGCTCAAATTCAATGCTTAACAAACTGCAAGACATAGAAGGCTCTTAGGCGCTTATCTCCAGCGCTTGAGGCAAAACTTGCGCTTATACTTACCGCTTCTTAGCAGCCGAGCAGTACAGAGATAATCATACATCCCTCCCATTTTTGCAATGCTCGGATAGCCTCGTACTGGTGCAAAGACGGAGAAGATGCGATGAGCCTGAGACAGTGACACATGAACTTCAGACGATGCCTGTGTTCGACTGCTGACTGACGATCTGGTTGCGAATCATTTCTCTACAGCAACAGCCGCGACTACGCGCCTTGCAAATAGGTAAGCAAAATGTCTCGGCGAGAGAGGTCGGTGTGCAAGGATAGGGTTGTGGTGGAGGCTTCAAATGCATTGGGACGACAGGATCTCTCTAGAGACTTGCGATGGGCTCTAAAAAGTTTGTGCGCTGACTTTCTTTATACTAATCATGAAGATTAGGAAGATGGAGTGAGAAGAGGAATCAGAAAATGAAAATGAATGTCTTCAAAAATTAGCTTACAGCTGTTTTAGATAGAGAGACACCTTGCAGATATCAGCCGCGAGCATGCGACACTTTAGGGCAGTCACGTTTTGAGAGTTAATTTTAACTGCCTGCGCCTCATCAGCAGTGAAGGCGTTATTGAATATCAATTCATACACACCACCTACAAACAGCAGACAGATCTTGGGTTCCTCTTCTCCCCATCCTCATTCTCGCTTTGAGTCCCCAGATCACACATGTACGCATCACAACTTACTCCTCACCCACCCCTCAATATTCAGCGCATTAACGCCTCCCTCCGTCTCTCCCATCATCTTCTCCAACAAAGGTGCCTCATGCGCTTCATCCTTCACCACCGACAGCTTGACTCCCGAGCCTAATCCCTCCGACATATTCTTCGCAAGCCTCTTCACCCCATCAATCAACAACTCATCCTCTCCTCCCGTAATCAATATACTATGCGCCGGGATCCCGCTCCACCACTCCGCAGGCGCAAGGTCGGGCTGCGTATACGCCGTGTCCGCATCGCGTTCATGCGGGTGTCTCGTACCCAGAAAGCTCTCCGAGCAATTCGTCAAGAACCTCTTCGAGAGATCATCTTTCCGCACGTTCGTCTCGAAGCTCTGATGATCGGTCTCGAAATCTGCCCAGGGGCTGAGGAGCACGACGCCGAGGAACTTCTCGCCCTCCGGGAAGTCGAGCTTCGGAACGGAGGGGTGCGGATGCGCGATATGGCCCAGGAGGGCGAGGGCGAGGTTGGCGCCGGCGGAGTCGCCGCCGATGATTACGCTGCTAGGCGGGATGCGGAGGTTCTCGAAGACGTGATGGAGTAGAGCGGTGGCTTGGATGAGCTGGCGCGGGAACACAGCTCCAGGCGAGAGATCGTACGACAGCACCAAAACACTCGGCACCAAGTCCTCATTTCCAGAACTCGACTGTGGAAGCGACTTTATCAGCGCTTCCCTCAACCCATGGAGATACGTGAAGGTATAGGCCGCTGCAGGAAGCACGTAGCCGCCGCCGTGAAAGTGGATGATGAGCTTCTTCGCCGTGCGCGGTCCGATCCAATGCGCTTTCGTACCATCCTGCAGGATCTCAGAGTCGGGCTTTATGGACTTGAATGCGCAGAAGGATTCGTAGGCTGCGTCGGTGGATGGCGCGCGGTATTGATGTTGCAATGGGGAGAAGTCGCCGGTCAAGGCTCGGATCGCGCTGTACATGACATGTTTCTTGATTGTGGGGGGTGTGGAGGCGCGGTCGCGGAAGACGCCTGTGAGGAGGGCGGTGATGGTTTTGGCGACTGTGGAGGAAGTGTTAGCAGGATTGTGAGGGATGGGTGAGAGGAATCGGAACTTACGCAGTCCGATAGTTTTAGGGGTAACGGCAAGTTTTTCGGTCAGGGTCAATTGAGCGACTGCCCTTTGCTGAGACAAGGCGGAGGAGGACATTGTGAGATGAGAGATTTGAGCGGAGACACTGGAGAGGATATGTAGGAGATGCCAAGTGAGAGTTTTGAATAGGCACACCACCAAGAGAAAACAACTTATGAATACAATAATCGATCAAGATCAATAGATAGTTGGAGATGCATTTATGGAATATTGATATCGCAAGGTCTTGCACGATACCCCATTTTGTCCCACATCCGTGGTTCACGGAGTGGAGTATAGCTCATACCTCGGGCCAGATGAATGGAGACAGGCTGAGCGCGGGGAACTTCCCCGCATTCGTGATTTCGACCAGCCGTGTCATGTCAACAGTGTGGGGAAGGACGCCATAAATTCTGTGATGAAAAATAAATAAATATATAAATAAAAAAGACCCCCCTCGCAGGGAAGATGAAAGAAATGATATCGATGAAGACGAATGAGAGCGAGAGCGAGAAAGCCTTGACATATAAGATGAAGATGCGTGGCCATCGATGCTTGTTCGACGGTGTGGGTGTTGATGAGTATTGGCGGCGCATACAGTCTCCAGAAGCATGCTGTAAGTTAAACCATGGGCTCATTGCTCAGCTTCATGGAGAGAGAGCGTAGAGCAAAAGAAAGCAATATGGTCGTGGAAGTAGAAATGGCCATAGATGTCCGCCAACGCCCACGGTGCTCATGCTCATGCTCATCATGCTCATCGTGGTGTTGTGCATTTCGCGATCGCCATATGTGCTGGAATATGCAGCATGCCACAGCGTCACAGCGTCACAGCGTCACAGCGCCACAGCGCAACAGCGCAGCCAGAACACCTCCTTTTGCGTATTCTGCAGACAAAATAAAGCCGAAAATGAAGTTAAAGATGGCGATGGCGATGGCAACGGCGGTTTAAGATGTCGTTGAAATAATCCAACTTTACAGCATCAATGCTGTGCGTGGTGAGATGACGCGACGCGACGCGCTAAGCGCGCCGAGGTACAGAGGTACAGAGGTACAGAGGTACAGAGGGGTAGATACCCGCTGGCCTCAACGTCACCTTGTATACGACGTCTCGTCCTCAAACCTCCAAGGTAAACATCATTCAAACATTTCATTTCATTCCACCTCCGCCGCCACCCCTCGACTTGTCGCGCTTGCTTGTGTGACCGACCACAACAACAATAACAATGGCAAGCGCGCCGTCAGTTTCCATTCGGAAGTCTATTCGCTGGGGAGTATGTACTCCGACATTGCCTTCATTCCGACGGTGTTGTCGGGATATGAATTACCCTAGCTAAGACTGACAGGACGGCCTTCCCCTTGAAAACACCAGGTACGTTGCATAAGCCGCGTCGGTCGATGCTCCGTTCCTTCATTCCTTCAGCTTTGCACCAATTGAGCATTTCTGTGAACGTGGCACTGATCCCTCGCGAACAGTACTGTGGTCTTGACCACTAGAGCTAAAAACTACGTCGATGTACGGGTATTTTTGCCCGAAGATCCCGAGGATAGACTGCCAAACGATGATTGTTCTTCGAAAGGGAAGCTGGAGTGGGCTTTTGCTGGGCAGTCCCAAAGCACGCCCGCCAGATGGGATGGCCCGCGGCTGGTCACACCTCAACATTCTCGTTGGACTCATTGGATCGATAGCCAAAAGCCGTCTGGATTTCAAGATGAAGGATACATGTATGCGCAATGCGATGGCTTGACGCTGGAGAAGGGCATTATGGAGAATCCAGAGACTGGCATAATGACTCCCTATGAAGAGGTGTGGGAAGACCTCGAGCCACAAGCAACGGGTGGGGATGGAAAGCAGCGAGTGTCGGTGACTCTGAGATTAAACGATTTGGCAAAGCAAGGCATGATAATTAGGGTTGGAGATCTGATCCAAGGCATGGTGAAGACCGGGGATGAGGTAACTGTCGAGCGATGGCACTGGACGGTATGTATCTCCACTGAACTACCCCTCATCTGTTCATGGCTTATGGAGTAGGAAACGCGCACATCGAGTGGGTGGAAGAGAGTCTTGAGAATAGGACTCGGGGATTTACCCTGCTCGGTACTATTCGATGACAGATACACAAGGGAGCTGCAGGATTGGGAGATTGTGGAGGAGGAGTTGTTCTAATCACAAGAGTCTAGTTCCTCCTATCCAGCCCTTCTCCCTATCTCTACACCGTACATTCCTTCTGGAGTTTGCCTGGAATTGCTATTTAAGTTCGTATCAAGAAATTGCAAAACAACCCCGACGACATTGAATCCAATGGCGCTCAAGACCTATTGAGAGCGGAATGTATTCTCGTTCCTGTCGAATTTTCGGGTATTGTCTCGTTCTTGGCATTCGCGTCATGCATTCCATCACGCGAAACATCCTTTCCTTCTCTCATATATCTATTCTCTACCCCATGTTTTTCCTGTCTGTTTTCCCTGTCAACTATCGTCAACTATCGTCACTCTTTCATTACCAACTATTGTCACTCTTTCATTACCAACCAACCCTCACCATGCCTTGGCTCACTGGCCCACAGTCCCGCAAAAACAGCGGTGACCAAAGCGCCACCGACTGCTCCCAAAATGGCTCGCCCTGCGAGATGCATCATCAGAACTGCAAGTGCATGGACATGCCCATAACATTCATCCCTGCGCAAATCGACGGGATGTGCGGCACCACCGCCCCTTGCAATGCAAAAGTGCCCATGGATCTCGTGCGCGACCACTGCATGGCCTTCATGCACCACATGTCATGCATGCCGACCATCATGCGCTCTTTCTGCACCATGGCCATGATGAAGGAGTATATGACAAGTCCGATGGCCTGTCGCGATTTGATGCTGCAGTGCTGCTTGGGCACGATGCAGATGTGCATGATGATGGCGATGGTGCCCATGATGATGATGCCCGGAATGATGATGATGATGGGCATGGGGCTTTGTTGGATGCTGATGATGATGTGTATGTGGCCTCTGAACAATGGGGCGAGAGTCACGAGAATGATGCCTGAGGGAATGACGACGAAGGAGGGCGAGGAGTGTGCGGATGAGTGCTGGATCTATGTTAATGGGATGATGACCAGGTATGTCTTTCGACCTTTCCGCCAGATGAAGTGTACTAACGAGTCGTTAGCCACAACTCCATGATGCGCCACCTCATGCGCCTCTGCCAGATATTCCGCCGTCCCATGATGGGCGTCCACAACCCCACCCGTGGTCCTCTCATGGATCTGTTGTGCATGCTCTGCTCTCCCATGATGCCATCTTCCACCACCATGCCGCTCATCACTCAAATGCGCGGCGCCCTCCTGGACCCTTCCGTGCGCAAGGTGATCCTGGTCTGCCACGGAACCGGCGCGATCCCAATGACCGAGGCTCTCGACAGACTCCACGCCGATCTCCCCATGGCCGTCATGTCCAAGTGCGAGATCTACACCTTCGGTGCCGCCGCCCGGCACATGAACAATCCCCTTCTCATGCTCGACGAGATGTGCCGGCGCGAGACTGCCATGCCGGTCCCAGCTGGCAATGGAGCTGGAAATGGCGCGGATAGGACGAGAGCGAGAAGCCCGAACCCAGCAGCGGGACAGTGGACGAGACATGATGGGTCGATCGTGAGTCCGGTCAAGGCCACGCTGGCGAGCATGGGACATCCTATCGAGGATTTGGAGAGGGTGATGCTGCATGTGGAGCACTATGCTATGTGCGGGGATATCATTGCGCAGTGTGGCGTTGTGGATGCTGTGCAGAGCGGCATGAGCAGGTTTGCGGGACGGGTGTTCATGATTGGCGATATGGGGATGAATGACAAAAGGAATGCGGGTATGGATATGGGAATGAGACGTGATTCTGGGATGAGGCGCATGATGGAGAAGATGAGCAAGGGCATGGGCATGGATATGTGGATGATGAATGGGAAGATGGATACACCAATGGTGAATGGGAGGATAGACTCGCCGACGATGAATGGCAAGGTGGACACGTCTAGGAAGAATGACAAGATGGCAGTGAGGATGATAAGCGGTTGCGGCACATTCGGGGCATACATGGACTGCCTCTTCCCCCGGATGGTGGATGCAGACTGCTCCCTCGACACCGTCGTCCGCGTGGACGTGCAGACTGCCGAGCGCCGCGAGTTCACGGCCCAAGGCATCGCGATGCCCGCGAAGGCGATGCACAAGATTGGCATGCCGATGGGCCTTGGCATCACCGGCGTCAACGGCATCACGGCTGGCGCGAACGGCAGACTGAGCCCCGACGAGAACACGCCGCGGTCGCGCAAGGACAAGCGGAATAGCTGGGGGACGGCGGGCGCTCTCGGCCTTGACGGCGTCGGCAAGGCGAGGATGGCGGCGAGGGAGTGTCAGGGGAAGACGGTGAGGCAGTTGAGCCGGATGTGGAGGTTCTGCGGGGGGGAGAGGCCGGTGGGGGAGGGCGTGTCTATGACGATGGGTTGCGGGATGGGGATGAGTGTGAATGGCGACGGCGATGGGAATGGGAATCGAAAAAATGGGGGGATGCAGGGAGAGGCGAGGAGTGGAGCTGGTGGGATGATGTGACTTCGCACGGATGTGAGGAAAGAGAGGAGGAGGATAATGGCGGGCGGGAGGGACAACACGTCGAGGTGGAAGAGCAGGAGGATGAGGGCGGAAGCGGGGATCAGGATGTAGAGGTGGGGCGTAATGGTTATAAGGTAGGGGAGGTGAAAACGGAAGGGATTGGAGTGATGGATATGTGGAGTGCGGTTTGGCTTTGACGCAGTTTTGTCTTCATGCCTTGGCCCGGTGGCCTTGTGGGATTTTTTTGATTTTTTTGGAGGGTGGTCCATATCCATATTTTCAAGATATTTTTCCGACTTTTAAAATCGAATTTTTTATGTAGACTCAATTAACGGATAATTCCTGGAATAGAACAGCTATCGAACAGTGACAGAAATCAATCATTAAGAGGACAGGAGCCCTGGAGAGGATTTGGCTAAACTAGAACAATACAAGAGATGGATGGAAGAGGTGGGCTTCAAAAAGCTGCGTTGTCCGTTGATTTAATAGTTCTCATAGCATCGTTGCCACAAGTCTGGTGAAGGAGTGTACATGCTTTTGCATTTCCCTTAAGCCATTTGCCGTATTCGGAATCTTCATTGTAATCTTCATCGTTAGATGTGGTGGTTAGCTTCTGGCCTTTGCCTTTGCCCAACACGAACTAATAAACGCTCGCATTAATGGGAGCCTGTTTCACTAAGTTCTTCCATGTTGAGGAATTGCCACTATCCTTCAATTTGTTGGATGCGAACCAGTTCAGGGTTGTGGATGATTCAGTCATTTTGACTAAGTGATTGATATGATATCCCAATTGAATGAGCGTCGAAGATGTGGATCTAGTGATGCTGCCGGTCTAGGTTGAGAGTTGGATAGCTCAACTAAGCGTCTGGTTCTCAAATTGTGTTAAAGGTGAATCATATCAGTCACCAATCCGAGAGGTCCTGAAAGCCAGGTTACTTTTAGTATGGAGGTTACTCTGCAGTAGCGAGACTTATACTTGCCTGTACACTTCGAATCTCTTCATTACACGCCATTATCCCCATGATTTACTTCTGATATCGAAGAATTTTTTTCCGCAGATCTTTCCTTTCTAGATTTCTCGTAAACAGGGATCAACCCAATTTCCTACGCATTTAGTTTTCCCGCCTCCGAATCATGCAGCGAGAACACGATTACGATTAGAATCAAGTTTACAAAGATACCAGCACTGCTTATTTCACGTCCACACACGAAGATATCAAGAGGTCAATCATTTTACTGTATTCTGCTTCCTATAAGAATTTTATATCCAGTCGGACGATTTGTTGTCGACACGAGGTAGTGGTATTAGATACCCAGTCGACTTCATATGGAGACAGGTCAGACCTCTGCATTCAGGTAGATGGGACATCGACTGTGATGATGATCTTTCCGAAACAGGAGGTATCAGCCCTCCTTGTATACGCGGCAGCGATATCATTCAGTGAGAAAACTGAATCAATAGGCATACGATAAGTTCCTTTCTCCAGGCCGCTGACCCAATTTTGAACCAATGCACCAGTACGTGGGGTGCCATGAACTCCTCCACAGGTGAGGCGTATGGTGGGAGGAATCAGCTCCATAGGATGTGGATAACCTGAATTAGAGCGGTCTTCTCGAACGCCCGATTTCATTGACACTGCCTGGTCGTTTAGGAGTCCCGTCAAACAGACAACTCCGAAGGGTCGAATACACTGGACAGTCTGACGCAAAGCTTCAACCCCTAGCATCTCTATGGCCGTGTCGACACCACCTGGAGCCAGTCTCAGGACCTGTTCGACGACCGTTTGATCATCAATGACCACATGATGAACGCCGTGAGCCAATAGCTTCTCGGCTTTGGTCTTGTTTCGTGTGGTTGAAATGACGGTTGCCCCTTGTTCAAGAGCCATTGTTGCTGCGGCCAGTCCAACACCACTTGTACCTCCTCGGACGAGGAGAGTTTTTCCCTTGAGGTCGCCTAGAGCGTGAAGGGCCCCGGAAGCTGCGGTGAATGAACCTGGAATCGCCGCCAAGGTAATATTGTCCAGAGAAGTCTCGATTGGAAATGCGTCATCTGAATCAACACAGATATATTCTGCCCAGGCACCATTTCTGGTATAACCATACCCGCCGTACCCGCCGGTGATCAATGTTCCAATTCGTTGCTCGGCATCAGGAGCTGCAACAATGGTGCCAACAAAATCATTCCCAAGGATCAGTGGGAGCTTTGCCATCGAAACCCCTTCGAACGTTGCAATCTCCGATGATATGACTGTCGTTGTGTGCACTTTGACAAGTACCTGCCCAGCATCTGGTTGAGGTACAGGTACCATTGTTATTTGAAGCGAGTCCGCATTGTCAGGCCCTCCGACGACAACAGCCCTCATAAGTTCTGGGACAAGCATAATTGCGTGTGTGGAGGTTTGCGTTTTTGAAATCCAGAGAATGAAGAAGAACTTGTAGAGTTGGACCGCTTCTCCAATGCGTTAATACCTAAATACCCGAGTCCAGGTCGAGATATTATTTCGAGACTTCGTCTACTGGCAAAATTTGACGAACAAGATAATCTTCGATGACTGTATAGCAAGACTTCACTCTTGATAAGATTACTAGATCAGGCACTTGGGTAGCCAATGGATCGTTACGAAATGTAGTAGTGTGGGCAGAGCATGAAATGCGGCTATATGGTCCGATCCGAGAGAACGGGTCGGGATTCATTGGTATCATAAAATATCGCATGGCGGCGAGTTCCTATCTCTCAAGCAATGAAAGTGGTTAATTCTGTGCTAGACAAAAGCTAGCCACTAACGCGACACGCGCGAGCAGGAGGAAAGCGCTAACAAGCAAACCATTCCAAATGCCAAAATATATATGTAATTCCTGTAGATATTATTAATATACCGTATACTAGAAACCCTACCTTATACCTGCCCAAGTGATTGTACGACTCCCTATAATCGCTATTAAAGGATCGAGGGTATATAGTTCAACTTGAGCTCTTATGCAAATAATATTGTATTTCATAATCTGCTATTCCCAGTTCTTAGAGATATATTCACTGATTTGATCAACTTCATAGGCACTAAGCTTTTAAGGTCTCCCAGTTCGTTGGTCGGGCACGCTCTGGCTTATCGTAGGCCAGAATAAATAGTCGATTTACCAAGCTTGTGGCGGTCCATTAGGGCCTCAATTGGCATTTTTGTAACTGCCGAATCGCTTCCTCGTGTTCGTAGGTATCTCATCGCCTAGGTTTGTAATCAAAATCAAGCGGTGGAGTTGTAGGAGCCATTCTTGGTATTCGATGGTTCTGCAGCCTCGGCTTACTAAAATCCACTAAAATACGGACTTTGACAGCTGCCCGGTTTGTAAGCAAAATTAAGTAGTCGAGTTGAGGAGCCATTATTGGTATTTGATGGCTGTGTGGGATCGGCTTATTACTAAAATCCACCAAAACTACAGATTTTGAAAAACCCCGGGTTCGTAAAGCGACTACTATGCGCCCTAATGTGTTAACTTCAAGCTAAGGGCCCAACTCTTGGGATTGCTTCCGAACTGTGCACCGGTCGGGACCGTCCTAGAAGGACCGTCGTAGGAGGACCGTTGTAGGAGGACAAAGATACACTACCGTCGGATCAACTATCATCAACTATCATCGCATCAACTACCATTTCATGCGGCTTATCCGACCAATGATTAACGCTATCTGAGATATGTCGTTGTTCTTACTTATACTCCATATCAATTCCCCAAGACAACCATTCTCACCACTCAAAATATCCAACTCATCAATTCAATTATTCAAATGGAGACGATAAATTCCGTAAAATCTACGCTTAAAGAGCGCTTGACTTCGGTCGAGTCATGGAGGCTGGAGAAGACAGACAGCGCATTTGTGCCTGAAGGGCAGCACTCTAACTATGATATGGAACCTGTGCCAGTAAGTGTCTGGGAGGTTTACCGCCTCGACTTATCATTGACGGCATACAGAGAGAGTCTTGGACGTGGACAACTTCAACATTCATTGCATATTGGATGTCCGATCTCTTGGGCGTCACTGCTTGGACGACAGTATCTTCTTTTATGGTTTGAGAACGCCCATGCTAGTTCTCTGAAAACTCAGAATCGCTGACCAAGTGATAGGTTCTTGGCTTGAATTGGTGGCAATGTGTCCTTGCCATTTTTTTCGGAGGCGTACTACTGGGTTTTCCTTTGGCAATCAACGGTATTATTGGTGCTCGTCTCCATACTCCTTTCGCTATCACTGCCCGATCGGTTTATGGGTATCACTTTAGCAATTTCCCGGTCGTATCGCGAATGCTCATCGGGTGGTTTTGGTTTTCGATCAATACTTACCAAGGCGGTATTGGGGTTGGTCAGATGATCACTGCAATCTGGCCGTCCTATGCCACTTTTCCAAAGTACGTTGATATGCCTTTGCGTGCGACAAACCGGTTACTGACTTCTGTTTTGCGCAAAGCCATTTGTCCAATGGTTCGGGATTGACATCGTACTCCTTCCTGAACTTTTTCCTCTTTTGGGTCTTCCAGCTTCCATTCATTTTTATCCATCCCTCTCGGCTTCGTCCACTGTTTCTAGCCAAGAATATAGTTGTACCCATCACAGCCCTGGCTACGATGGCCTGGGCTGTACATCGTGCCGGGGACCAGGCTGGTGCAATTTTGACGAGCCAGTCAACAATGTCTGGCCTACCAATGTGGATGGCTTTCATGACTGCTGTGACGTCAACCATGGGCTCTCTTTCTACAAGTACACACTCCTATCTTAGTTTAATGCACGTGAATCTACTAACAGATTGTATAGTGGCATGTAATATTGGAGACTTCTCCCGATATAGCAAAAAGCCTTCCTCGCCCTACTATCAAATTATCATCATGCCTCTGATTTGGAGCCTGATGTCCATGATCGGTGCAATTGGTTCCCAATGCACCTCAGTTATTTATGGTGAGACACTTTGGCAACCTTTCGATATCATCGCCAAATGGCAGGACACTCCTGGTGGTCGTGCTGCCGCATTCTTTGCCTCATTGGCTTGGCTCATTGGAAACATCGGCTCGAATATCACGGCCAATTCTATCTCGGCAGCGAACGACCTTACAACTTTGTTCCCGAAGTAAGTTGCTACACATATGATGCGTTTCAGTGGGATAGCGAGGATGATCATGCGTTAGATATATCAACATTTACCGTGGCCAATGGGTTGCCGTCACTGTAGGCGTGTTTGCATTTGCGCCTTGGAAGGTCCTGGAAAGTGCTGCGCATCTTATTTCGTGAGTACTTGATACTTTAGAGACTACTATAATTAACTGACGTCACTTAACCCTAGGTTCATGGGCTCTTACTCGGTTGTTCTTGCGCCGATGGGCGCCATTCTTGCTGCTGATTATACACTGGTGAAGCATGCCAAAATTGACGTCCCGGAGCTCTACAATAAGCCCCACGGTATTTACCGCTACTCTCGGGGAATTAACTGGAGGTCTGCAGTCGCCTTAGTCTGTGCCATTGGTCCAAATCTTCCAGGAATGATCAACGCAATCAACCCGGCTATCAACATTGGTGGCGCCAAATATATCTATGCTATTGCCGACATTTTTGGCATGGTTGTGGGTGCTAGTGTGCACGTTATGCTATCTTACATGTTCCCCGATGCGACATCTGAGATTGACTACAATCTCTCCGCAGAGGAGGCATTACTATTGCGTGGAGCCACTGTGCCAAACGACGAGAACACGGACGAAGAGAAGAGATTCCCTGAGGAGGTGGTTCGCAAGGTTTTTGGCTCCTCTACCATGCCCGAGCGCCAGTCGCTTTCTGCAGCTAGCGATGACCAGGGAAAGTGATTATCAGCGAAAGCACGGATGTCAATGGAAAGCGTAATTGGCAAGGTTCGCATATAAACAGAATTGAAGCTATTAGATCAACTTCTCAGGATGGGTAAGTCCTGTTGAATGTAAAGTAGAACAGCACGGTAGAGCAGATCAAAAGAAAAGTAATTAATTAACTATCTATCCTATGGACCATCCTTCTCTTGATATAGGTGGCCGTGACAAAGGCTCAAAGAGCCGATGGATATATGCATGGATCCATCTATGCATAATACGAAGATTCCTCCGGATTCTCATATTCCTGAGAATCCTCCGGTGCCTCGTAGGCACCACCGTCTCTATTCAACAAGTCCGACGTCGAGTCGAAGGATACTGAGCATGGTCGGACAGCAAATCTGTTTTAGTATCGATTAGTCAACTTCTCTTCATACTGTCATATATTGCTTGCTATCTCACCGAGCTTAGAGTTCTAAAGAACAGTGTCTACAAAATAAGATTCCCTCAAGTTACATGTGCTAGATTCCTTACTATCCAATTTGTGGTTTGAAATCTATTTCCTTTCTGCTACCTTTTCAGTTTCCTTGTATAGTTATGCACCATTGATTTACCATTGTTTCTCAATGCCTCTTCCAAGACTCTCAAGGGTTTTTCTGGATTTCTTCTATTTTTCATTCACTGCCTGTCAGAGCTTAGTCCAACCAAACAGCAGCTAGGGCATCCAGCAAGCATTAACTCTCTCAAATCAATCATCAATCTCATAAGCATATCACTGTGGATCTTTTGGTAGATCTCAATCTAAGCCTGCCATCCTTTCACTAATCTAGATAATCATCTTCCATACATTTTTTCATAACAAAGAAAGCTCGTCATCAAAACATTAGTAACTACCTCCACGACAAACGACAGTAGCGAGCAGCTACCATCTTAAATCTAGCAAGGGAAATGCAAGCACTAAGGAAGCTCTGCGAAATTCTCTCCACATTATGACCAAGATTTGCCAAAGGCTCGTCCCATTAAGGAATTCTCTAGCATTGACGTTAATGGTTGACGAAGGAAGATGGAACGTATAATGAATATATAACACTACAGTTTCTAGCGCTCGCGCTTAATAGATCATTGCAATCTTGGTGTGTTCTAAATGTGAGCTTAGGTCAACGAGGATACGAAGTTAGATTCTGCTATAGGGGGTGAGAGAAGGGTAGACAACGCTAACTAGCTTTAGGGTGAATACTAGTCTGCATTTACTTCTATACTTTGCTCTACTTAGTTTGAGTTCTCTCTAGCCTTGCTTAGATATATCTAATGTGAGATGTCTAGACACAAACATGTTAGTGGGCAGGGATGTAATATAAATTAGTGTTGAGATATTCAGATCTCATGCATGTCTCATATCATGCACCGAACGCCAGAGCAGGATCTAGAGCAGGATATTCACCTGCATGCAGTCCAATAGCCGACTGATGCCTACTGTTGCCTATTGAGGCTAGAGGCATATATAAGTAGATATATTTCCATAGCTAGACTAGATTCTATTCTACATGCTATTATCACATTCTCACTCTGACTCTTCCGCTCGTGATCACCTATTCAACAATTAGTAGGCTAGCACTTAAACTGTTCTTATAAGATGATTCTGAGTGATTTTACTTGATTTTATTGTGTTACAGTTGATTTTGCTATGGTTTTCTTTGTGTTGTCGCGGTCGAATGTCCAGGCCAGCTCACTTATCATACACGTTATCTTAAAATATTTATTACTATAAAAAGGTCTTTGGTCTTTTCTATATAGAAAATTAGCTATAAAAGCAGCCTCTCTCTAGTCCTCTATTACGTTAGTTTAGGTAGCGATTATAGGCCCACAAAACTCTAACTTTAGGGGGGGACCACTGTATACCACAACACGCTATTATATGTACAAGCTGTAGAAATGAATGAAGTAAAATGCTTAATTGTAAAACTATCTAATCTACGAAAGGGCTCTCATAATATAGAGAGCAAGAAATAAAGACTCAAAGGCCTGTACATATGCATGCTTGCATGGAATCTTCCATGCATGCGCATGGAGATTCTTATGAATTCTCCAAACTGAGAATCCCTAGGTGCCTACAGGCACCAAACCCAAATGCCAAATCCTTTATTCAACACAAGCCCCTCTACAAACCTAAAATATAAGCATTAACCCCGGCACCCGCCGAGCTCCCCGCCGCCGTCGCAATACTGACAGCCTTGATAAACGAAGCCACATCACCAACCGCAAAGGCTCCCGGAACACTCGTCTTATAAAACGGCGGCGTAACCTTGATCTCCCCACCACTTTCACTCAGCTCCAAGCCTAGACTGGTCGCAAAACCCACGTTTGCGGCGCAGTTAGGTGCATGCACCAAAAATGCATGCGTATCAACCTCTCCATCCTCTAGCACAACCTGAGGACCTCCCCATGATGTCTTCAGGATTTTGATGGCTTTGTCGTCGATCTTGATATTTGTTTTTCCTTTCAAAAGGGCAGTCAGTTCTTCCGATAGCTCTTTGGACCCTTGGTTCGTGTATATGGTGACGTTATCGACGAATTGTGTTGCGAGGTTCGCGACCATGTTTGCAGGGAAGGATTTGGATGTCATTCCATGGGTAGCAAGGACACCGGCAGAGCTCTTCCCGCTGTCTTCGAAGCCGTGGCAGTATAGGCAATGGTAACTATAAATCAAAATATTAGTCGTCTTGAAGTAAGTTCACTAGAGGAGGATTATCGTAGCGTACATATTGCCATTCAGCCACAGATCCTCATACCCCGGAATATCAGGGACCACATCCGTAACGCCACTAGCCAGCACGACCGTTCTGCCCCTCCACTTCTCGCCCGCCGCAGATGTCGCTTCGAAGAGACCGTCTTCCTGCTTCACAATGCTCTTGATCTCGACGTCTGCAATTTTCACGTTTTTGTAGCGACCTTCTGTAAGTTCTGCTCGCGCGGATTTTCGGTAGTCGGCTGGGTTGGCGTGGTCCCAGGTGCTGACGTTGTGCATGTGTTTGACGGCCGCGTTCCTGTATTTTCCAGAATCGAAGAGGACGACGGTTCCAGTGTTGCTAGTAGTTCAAACAGTTCAGTTCAGTTCAAATTTGAGGCTGAACTGAACGCCCCACAATATGAGAATTCGTGAACTGAACTGAACGCCCCACTTTCTGCTATTGAACTGAACTGAACT
>Ga0209512_1000296_pt1 | contig 92886 bp, 67 predicted proteins | sample frozenSSSSmetaG_FD_184142 | JGI IMG/M metagenome (GOLD analysis project Ga0209512, IMG submission 184142) | Glacier valley bacterial and archeal communities from Borup Fiord, Nunavut, Canada, to study Microbial Dark Matter (Phase II) -... | ecosystem: Environmental > Aquatic > Freshwater > Ice >...
TTAATGAACACCTGGCCAAACAAATGAATGAAGGAGAAAATGTATTTATTGTAGATTCTATTCCTGTTCCAATCTGTAAAATCGTTCGGGAAAAATCCTCAAGAATATGCAGGGAAAACTTTGATACAGCTCCTGATAAAGGGTATTCCGCAGTGAATAAGACTTGGTATTTTGGATATAAACTTCATCTGGTTACTTCTGTAAAAGGGGTGTTCTACTCCATGGACATCAGTAAAGCAAGCAAACATGACATCCATTATCTGAATGACATAAAGCACTCTAAATTAAATAATTGCGAACTGATTGGTGACAGGGGGTATTTATCCGAAACCAGTCAGTTAGATTTATTCAATACAGTTGAAATTCAGTTAAAGACTCCTATGCGTAATAATCAAAAAGACAAACAACCATTTGAGCCTGTATTCAGGAAATGTAGAAAAAGGATTGAAACCTTATTCGCTCAGCTGTGAGACCAGTTCATGCTTAAAAGAAGTTATGCTAAATCTTTGAAGGGTTTAGCTATGAGAATATTTACCAAACTTGCCGCTGTTACTTGCTTGCAGGCTATCAAAATCAAATACAACAAACCCATTAATCAGCTTGAATATGCACTCGCTTTTTAATCGCACAGCACGTTAACACTATTATATAACTATGACGTTAACTTGATGGAGAAAAACACATTATGATGGTTTGCCTCTTCTTGTTATATTTTGCACTTTTACAAACAATATTATATTTGAATCCCTGTAAAGAGGAAGAGCTACTAATGGTCAGAACTGGTGCAATGAAGTCAACTATTTAAAACTCTTCAAACCTAAGTTATTTTTTATTTAGAGCCGATCGTTTATTATGAAAGCCTTTAATAGAAGAGCACAAATTTGTTTATCAGGTTTCAGGAGCCAAAGGTTAGAGTCAAAAATGTTCTGTAATCCAATGCAGATTTCATTATAACGATAAATTATATTACTAACAAATATGAAGCTATTCTTAACCCTTTGTTTGATAGCAGGTGTATTGCTGAATGCGTCTGCCCAATTATCAGAAAATATCAAAATCACAAATGATAATTATTTACGAGTAAATAGCATAGTCTATTTCCGATTAAAACCTAAAAACGGCTCAGAAAATATATACCTTTTAGATAAAAATAAGCAGAAGCACCCGGTTCAATTTTTGAAAGATGGATTTGCCTGCACTATTATAAGTCTTCGCCCCAGAGAGGTTAAATACCTTAAAGCTATTGAAGAATCAACTGCAGGAACCAAATCGGAAATTTCATTAACAGAAACAGAAGCAAAGTTTATAATTAAAGGTAAACAGGTAATAAGCCTGCAAAACGGCAAAAAAGATTTACCTTCTGGAGTTGATTCTGTATTCCGTCGGGGAGGATATATTTTTCCAATTTTCTCCCCGTCTGGTCTTTCAGTCGCTGATGATTATCCGTTGATTCATAAACATCATCATGGAATTTGGGCTGCATGGACAAAAACAGAGTTTGAGGGACGCCATCCTGATTTTTGGAACATGGGTGATAAAACCGGTACTGTGCTATTTGAGGGAATTAAAAATACAGATGCGGGAGCAGTTTTTGCTTCTTCAGAATCAAGAAATGCATATTACGATAAATCGATAGTACCCAATAAAAAAGTACTGGATGAGGATTGGCAGATCAAAGTTTATAATTTAAAAGGCGCCAAAAAGCCGTATTATTTGTTTGACGTTGAGCTCCGGCAGCGTCTTTCTACCTCTTCACCTTTAAAACTTTCAGAGTATTTATACGGGGGGATAGGTTTTAGAGGTAATGGAGATTGGAATGGCAAAGGTAATGCTTACTTTATTACTTCTGAAGGTAAAGACAGAACCAATGGGCACGCTACAACATCCAATTGGGTTCATATCAGCGGAAATGTTGCGGGAAAACTAACAGGCATTACTATATTATCCCATCCTGATAATTTTCGTTCTCCTCAACCCATGCGTATTCATCCTACCGAGCCTTTCTTTTGCTATGCACCTACTCAAGCCGGTGGTTTTGAAATTACACCTGGCAAAGAGTATCTTGCACGATACCGCTTTATTGTTTATGACGGTGAATCTGATCTGAAATTCATCAAAATAATGTGGGATGATTATGCTAATCCGTTGATAATGAAATAATTATAAATTATATAGTGTGTTTTTATAAATAGAGTAACCAGCAACAATGAGTTCATTTTAATTTAGATCTATATAGAAAGTAACTACTCAGGTTCTCTTTACTAAATGATTTGGATGTTTATTCACACTCGGTAATTTATTTTAGTAATTCACTGATTCTAGAATAAATTTTTCAAAGAAAAGTGTTGTTTTATCCACATTTCACTGTATAACTTGATTTAATATTTCTGGGTTTATTGACCTAAAAAGCGGTTTTTTTATGAACAGGAATTGCAAAGAATGGACAATAAAGATTTTCTGAAACTGGTTGAATTGCTCGAAAAGGAGTCATCTGCCCGTGTTGCTGCAGAAGGAGCTAAAGCAGTGGAAATCGCCGCTTTAAGCCAAATCATTTCAGAACAGCATGCTTCATTTGGACAAACGATCCAGGATCTAAATGCCATAATTGGACAGCTTAATGCAACCATCGGCAGACTATTGGAAGAAACAGGCTTTTAAAAGGTCCCAAAAAGAATAGTGGCAACAGTTCTATTCCTCCTTCTAAAGATGAAAACCGTTCCCAGCGCACCAGCAGTTTGCGGGGGTCCAGCAGTAAATCCTCCGGTGGCCAGAAAGGCCATGAAGGCAGTATCCTGAAGATGAGTGCGACCTCCGACCATATTATAGAACATCAGCCAGGGTTCTGCAACTGTTGCGGGCTGAATCTTGATGGCCAGCAGGGAGAACTTGCCAGCCGCCGTCAGGTGATTGACATTCCTGTGGTACGCCCATCCTATACTGAACACCGTATTTTCCGTAAGGCATGTGCCTGCGGCCATATCACCAGCGGCACTTTTCCTTCGGGGATCGAAGCGCCGATCAGATATGGCAATCAAACCACCGCTGATCGCTTATCTGCATACCCGTCAGTATATTTCCCTTGCAAGGATTAGTGAGTTCTTCTGTTCGGTTTATGGAATGGGCATCAGCAAGCTAAACTGGTTCTAGACATGGCAAAGCAAGTTTGCCACTTACATCACCACTTCTAAAAACAGGTGCTTTGAAACGGTTAAAGCTCATTTCCCTTCCGGTTTTCCTAAAGCCATACTGGTACACGATTGCTGGACCATCCATTTAGACACTGCCGGCGCAGGACATCAGATCTGCACGGCACATCTGCTTAACGAGCTAAACTTTTTCAAAGAAAAATATCAATGTCCATGGGCAGCACAGTTCAGCCAAATGATTATGCAGGCAATTGAACTCAAAAAAATAGTCAAGCCTGCTGATTATAAAAAACCAATACAACAAAGGGTAGCCATTGAAGCCTTGCTTGATGAGTTCATCAGACAACAAATAAGCTCTCATCCATACTGAAGTGATTACTTTTCAGAAGAGGATTATCAAACATAGGGTGTACCTGCTGACATTTCTTTACCACCATGAGGTACCCGCACATAACAACAGTTCCGAACAGGCAATCCGAAATATAAAGGTCAAGCTGAAAGTCTCTGGTATGTTTAAATCTACTAAAGGCGCACAGAACTATGCAATCATGCGTTCTATCACCGACACATGAAAGAAAAATTAGCAGGAAAATCTTAAATGCTTTCCTAACTATTGCTGATTCATAGGAAAAGCTGAGTATTTACCTTTCTTTTAATGAAGTTCTGTCTACCTTAAAAAAATTATCGTGAATGGTAAGACCGACCTTCGGTCCGGTCTGGGAGCAATAAGCAGTATTACCTTTTTACTAAAACTGATGGGAAAAATATTGAATTTGATATGGTGTAAAGCCATAAAATCATAAGTAAGTTGATAACTATTTTAGTTTAATGTCACCAAAAAGTAATTTTATACACTAAATTAAAGTCGAAGGATATTAATTTAGTGTGAAAATATCCAATAACACATTGAAAATCAATAAATTATATTAATTAATTCTTTAATAAACTAATAGTTAATGAGTGCAAAAATATTGATTTGTCGTGTTAATATCGTTACTTTATTTTGTTGCTAATACGATACCCATATATCGACCAACCGTTTAGCTTTGCTTAACCAATTAAATCTTATATGAATCATTTATTATTTGCAGAAGGCTCTATTCGGGCTATTGAAAGTACTAATTACGTAGCTTTCTCTTTTTTCGTAGGCACAATGGCCATGATGGCGGCTGCCGTATTTTTCTTTTTTGAGGTCAACAATACTAGTAAAGAATGGCGCACATCTGTTTTGGTGTCGGGTCTCATTACTTTTATCGCTGCCATTCACTACTATTACATGCGGGGCTATAATCTCGAAACTGGTCAGTCACCAGTGTTCTTCAGGTATGTAGACTGGCTCTTAACCGTCCCATTAATGTGCGTGGAGTTTTATCTGATTACTAAAAAAGTTGGTGCTAAAACCGGCTTGTTAGTAAAACTGATTGTTACTTCAGTTATCATGTTGGTTACTGGTTATATTGGCGAGGCCGTTAGCCCTACCAATAGCGCGTTTTGGGGTACAATATCCGCTATTGCTTATTTTTATATCGTTTACCTTGTTTGGTTTGGTGAAGTTGCAAAACTGGCAAAAACAGGGAGTTTGGCTGTCATGGCTGCCAACAAATCTCTTGGTTGGTTTGTTCTTGTCGGTTGGGCAATTTATCCGCTTGGCTACATCATCGGAACGCCAGGGGGAATTTTTGGGATTCCTGTTCATCTTGGCTTGAATATGGACGTTATATACAACATAGGCGACGCAATTAACAAAATTGGGTTTGGATTGGTTATATATGTGCTTAGCAGAAAAGAAGCATAACTAAGTGTATTTAGATAAACTTATAAAAAAGGTGCTTTACGGCACCTTTTTTATGTTACGAAAAGTTAAAAGCCTTAATTAGTTAGCGTTTTAGTGACTTGTACTTTTGGATCAACTGGCGACTGTCAAAGTAATATATTGCCTTTTAGTTTTTGAACGAGCATTCAAAAGCTATTAACCCATTAAAAAAGTTTCAAGAGTTATATTGACGAAATTTTATTTATAATTCATCTATTAAAAATGTTTAAACTAAAGAATATCAATAATTACATTTAAAAATCAAATGATATTTGCTGATTTCCCCAGAAAATTGCTTTAAAAGCATTACTTAAAAAATTTTAATAATGTTTTCTCAACACTTTACATTAAGAAGTAGAATCCTGACTTTGGGATTTGTTGTTGCCATAATCTGTTTACTGGTAAATCTATCGGTAAATATACAATTGACTTTGCTTACTATAATCATGTTGGTCACTGGCATACCACACGGATCGCTCGATTTTTACTTGGAAGAACAACGATATGCAGAACAAAAAAGGAGAATTAACCGGGCAGTATTTTTCGCAAAATATCTTCTTTACATGCTGGTTTACGGCATATTGTGGTTTTTTTTACCAAATTTATCTTTGATTGTATTTATTTGCATCACGGCATATCATTTTGGGGAAATTGACTGGATTTTAAAAAATAATAAAATTCTAAATTCTATTCTAATATTTATCTATGGTTTACTTATGATTTTATTCATCATAACAAACCACATTGATGATACTGCTCCTCTCATTTACGTTTTACTGAAAAAATGCTTTACAATTATGCAAATAGTGACAATAGGCGCCAATATATTACTTTGCTGCAAAATCGGTTTTTGCATTATAATGGCTTTCATCTTCACCGTACGAAAAAGTATTAACTGGAGCCTGAGGGATTTTAGTGATTTTTTGATACAAACCCTACTGATTTACGTCATATGCACCTTAATGCCCTTTTACCTGAGCTTTACATTCTATTTTGGAATATGGCATTCTACTTTATCTTTTGATGTTATACGGAGACAACTAAACTTTACAAATACTATGCAAGGCTGGGAAAAAATGATTAAAAAGTCACTCCCTTTTTTAATAATTGCTGTATTCGCATTGTTGTTATTCTCTTTCTTTAACTATTTGTCATTTTTTTCTAGTACGGTTCTTACTAGTCTTATAGTTGGAATAGCTGTATTGACATTGCCTCATCTACAGGTTTTTAGTAAGGCGGTACGGGCAGCTAGTATGATAAATCAACGTACTTTTTAAAAGTACATTTTCGGACGATATGGTATTATATCGCTTCAAATCCTGAACGAATTGATTAGAAGATAATCCTATTTTAGAGCAATGAAATTGTTTGTTCGATGGGGATAAAGCTTTTTAAAAGGAGGCCGAAAGCGAATAGGATTTGTACTAAAGTATTAGTTTGTATTTGGTTAATGCAATTATAGATATTTTATTCTAAATTGAACCTGTTCAGAATTCTGTAATTGAGGATACAAATGGTAAAATCAACATTTTTGGCAACGGCTATTGTGATCATGTCATTATCTGTGGCGGTCGGCCAAAATAAGCCAACGGGGTTACTGGTCAACTTAATTGCGAATACTGAAAGCGCTAATGCATCAATAAATTCGAAAAATCCACTTTTCAGTTGGATAGTTTCTGGAAAGCCTAATAACACCCGACAAGTTGCCTATCAATTAATTGTATCTGATTCTTTTTCAAAAACTGAAAAATTCGAGGGAAACATATGGGATAGTTCAAAAGAGCAAGTAGACAGTTCAATATCTGTGACTGCTAAAGGATTGATCTTAAAACCATCTACAACATACTATTGGCGGGTGAAAACCTGGAGTAATACAAGGGGAGAAAGTGATTGGTCAGACATCAAAGGCTTTAAGACAGCTGATAAATTAACTGAAAATGGCGTTTCTGCAGAAGCATTGGTGAAAACAACACAACAGGCTTCAATGGTTAAAAGGCTCTCTTCAGAACTTTCATTTATTGATTTTGGTAAAGATGCTTTTGCACAATTAGCACTTAAACTGACTTCAAAAAATGGTGGGGATACTGTATTAGTCAGCTTTGGAGAAGCGTTGAAAGCGGGCCGGCTTGATGCAAACCCAGGAGGTTCAATTCGCTACCAGAAGGTTAAGCTGCCACTTGAGAGAGGTACAAAGATCTATCAAATCCAGTTAAAGAGAGATCAAAGAAATACTGGTTCTGCGGCGTTTTTAATGCCGGATTACATTGGGGAAGTGTTTCCTTTTCGATATGTGGAAGTTGATAGTTATTCGTTAAGTCTAGCTAAGGATGATATTCAGCGTGATATGGTGCACTATCCTTTTGATGATAGCGCGTCGTATTTTAAAAGCAGCAACGACACCTTAAACAAGATCTGGGATCTTTGTAAATATTCCATTAAAGCCACTTCTTTCGCGGGCGTTTATGTGGATGGCGATCGTGAGCGTATCCCCTATGAAGCAGATGCCCTGATCAATCAACTTGGACACTATGGTGTGGATCGGGAGTATTCAATGGCACGAAAATCTGTTGCTTATTTGTTGGAACATCTAACCTGGCCAACTGAATGGATTTTACAAGCATTGATTATCTCCTGGAATGATTACTTGTACACAGGCGATAAACAACTCCTGGAAAGCAGCTATCAGATTTTGAAGAAGAGAACCCTGATGCAGCTAAGAGGAAAGAACGGATTGATTTCAACCACTTCCAGCTTACAAACCCCTGACTTCGCTAAGTCGATCAACTTCAATGGAAAGATAAGGGATATTGTAGACTGGCCTTTAAGCGAAACTGATGGGTTTGTCTTCAATGAGTACAATGCAGTCGTCAATGCTTTTTACTACAAAGCGTTGGTCAACATGAAGTTGATCGCTCAAGTACTTGAAAAGAAATCCGACCAGGAATTTTATGAAGAACAAGCAGGCGAAATTAAAACTGCTTACAACAAAGTGTTTTTAGAGGGGAAAACCGGTTTGTATAGGGATGGAGAGGTAACCTCTCATTCTTCCTTACATGCTAATATGTTCGCTTTGACGCTTGGCTTGGTTCCTGAAGCGAATAGGGATTTGGTGTTGAGCTTCATCAAATCAAAAGGTATGGCGAGCAGCGTCTATGGATCGCAATTCTTGATGGAGTCCTTATATGATGGTTTTGAGGGTAATTACGCAAGAAAGCTTTTAACTGATGGAGGAATTAGAAGTTGGTATAACATGATCAGGGTTGGCTCCACCATTACCCTTGAAGCGTGGGACAATAAGTATAAACCTAATCAAGACTGGAACCATGCCTGGGGTGCTGCTCCTGCAAATATTATTACCAGAAAGCTGATGGGAATAGAACCGATTGCTGCAGGATTTGAAGAGGTAGCAATTATGCCACAGACAGGCGATCTGGAAGAAGCGGAGGTATTGATGCCTACTATACGTGGCTCAATATCATTAAAAATATGTAATAAAAAAGTATATACACTAAAGGTAATATTGCCGGCAAATATGCGGGGACAGATTTTCTTACCTAAATTAGATGGAAAAGCATTGGTTACCTGTAACGGCAAGCGGATTCCCTTTCAACCTATTCCAGGAAAACCTTTTTTAAATGCTGGTAAGATAGAATCGGGTTCATGGACCTTTACAATGAGACAAAAATGAGTAGTTTTGAACCATGAGTCACGCCAGTTATTCCATAGCCCTTATTGCTGAAATTTTAGACGCATTACCTGTATTTTCTGATACTGAGGCTATGATTAGTCAGCTTGCGACGGATAGTAGAAGCGTGATTTATCCTGCGGAATCCTTGTTTTTCGCCCTGAAAGCGCAAAGAGACGGACATAAATACGTCGATGACGCCTATAAAAATGGAATCAGAAATTTTGTGGTAACGGAGAAGGGATCTCTTGAAAAGTACGAAGATGTGAACATTCTTGTCGTTTCAGACGTACTGCTATCCCTTCAAAATTTATCGGCTTACAATAGGAGCCAGTACGACCTCAAAGTATTGGCTATAACTGGGAGTAATGGCAAAACTATTGTGAAAGAATGGCTTTATCAACTGCTGGCCAATGATTTTAATATTGTTAAAAGTCCTAAGAGTTTCAATTCTCAGATAGGAGTACCACTTTCTGTGTGGCAGATCGAAGAGGAACATACCATGGGGATATTTGAAGCTGGTATTTCCCGAAGTGGAGAGATGTCAAGTCTTGCTCAAATAATAAAGCCCACTATAGGAATTTTAACGAATATTGGGGAGGCCCATGCTGAAGGTTTTTTTTCTCATGCAGAGAAGTTGAAAGAAAAACTAAAGTTGTTTAATAATGCAGAGTTGTTGATCTACAGTCCGGATTATACCACAGGTTTATCCCCTAAAGATTTACCAGCAAAAGCACAATTCTCCTGGAGCCTAAAAGAAAAAGCGGATCTACAAATTCTTTTTATTGAGCCCATTGAAAGTAAAAGTTATATAAGAGCCTTGTGTAAAGGGATCGAGATTGAATGTCTAATACCATTTAGAGACAATGCGTCTGTTGAAAACGGGATTATCTGTTGGGCCACTTTGCTTGCGCTGGGATATTCAGGAAAAGAGGCCGATGCCAGATTGGAAAAGCTAACCCGAGTGAGTATGCGACTAGAGCTCAAAACAGGGATCAACCAGTGTTCTGTTATTGATGATTCTTACAGTGCAGACACTTCTTCGCTTGCAATTGCACTCGACTTTCTAAACTTACAAAATCAACATGCTAAGAAAACATTAATCTTATCTGATTTAGTAGAGACTGGTAAAAGCAACGAGATCTTGTACACTGAAATAGCTGCGCTACTTAAACAAAAAAACCTGCATAGATTGATTGGAGTTGGCCCCAACATATCTAGTTCAGATGAGTTCTTCGACCTTGAAAAAGTATTCTTTAAGGATACTCAATCATTTATACAAAACTTCCCTGCACTCCATTTTAACAACGAAACCATTTTGGTTAAAGGAGCCAGAAAGTTTGAATTTGAGCGGATAAGTAAGCTAATTACACTAAAGATCCATGATACAATTCTTGAAATAGATTTGAATGCACTTTCAGGAAATCTCCAGTTTTATAGGAATAAGCTGAAGTCGGGAGTAAAAGTTATGGCAATGGTGAAGGCGTTCTCCTATGGTAGCGGAAGTTTTGAAATTGCAAATCTGCTACAGTATAATAAAGTTGACTATCTGGCGGTAGCCTTCACTGATGAAGGAGTATCGCTCAGAAAGGCTGGAATTACAATACCAATCATGGTCATGAGCCCAGAACCTTCAGGTTTTGATGCCATTATTAAGCACAACTTGGAGCCTGAAATTTACAGCCTGGATATACTCAAGAGTTTCAGTGGTTATTTAAACGACAACGATTATGATTACCCGATCCATTTGAAGCTAGACACCGGGATGCATCGTTTAGGGTTTGAAGAGCCTGATCTTCCAGATCTTTTGCGCACGTTGGTTGAAACGACCAAGCTGAAAGTTATTTCTGTATTCTCTCACCTTGTTGGTAGCGATAGCGCTAGTCTTGACGAGTTTTCTGTACACCAGCTTAACAGGTTTACAGATATGGCAAACGATATAGAAGCAGGATTAAATTATTCATTTATCAGACATATCTCCAATACCTCTGGAATAACCAGGCACCCTGATGCGCAGTTAGATATGGTGAGAATCGGAATTGGATTGTATGGTTTCGATGGTAATTTGCTAAATAATCAAAGCCTGAGAACAGTTGCTGTTCTAAAGACCACAGTGACCCAGGTTAAGAAGCTTAAAGCGAATGAAACTGTTGGGTATAGCCGAAAAGGTGTATTGTCTGGCGGAGGCGATATCGCTACTGTCAAAATTGGCTACGCCGATGGCTACAATCGTAAATTTGGGAATGGCGTGGGTATCATGATCATCAATGGTAAGCGTGTTAACACGGTCGGCGTGATCTGTATGGATATGTGTATGCTCGATGTAACAGGATTAGATGTGAAAATCGGCGATGAAGTGATTGTCTTTAATTCAGAACTCCCTATTGTAGAACTCGCAAATCAAATTGACACCATTCCCTACGAGATATTAACCAACATTTCTCAAAGGGTTAAAAGGATTTATTTTTACGAATAGGGCAACGCTTTTTTTAAATAAGACAGTTTAAGCATCTTAATTTTTTTAAGTTTGCAACATGAACAGACTAGGCAGGGCATTCGTGAATTATATGATCAAAGGATTATTAATTGTATTGCCCATTGCGTTGAGTGTTTTAATCGTAATATGGGCCGTTACTACTGTGGATAGCTGGTTAAACGTAAACAATATACTCGGTGTTGATCCACACACAGGTGCCAGCAGAAATATACCCGGACTTGGGTTAGTGCTCGTTATATCTATCATCCTTGCTGCAGGGATTTTCGTTACCTACTTCGTGACTGAACCGATGTATAACTGGTTTCAACGTGTAATGAATCGCTTGCCCATCTTAAAGTTCATTTATTCTTCCATAAAAGACCTGACAGAAGCCTTCGTTGGTGATGAGAAAAAATTCAATACACCAGTTATTGTTGAAGTTGAAGGAGACATGAAACGTATTGGGTTTCTAACCCAAAGCGATCTTTCGGCTATCGGTTTGCCTGGCGAGTCTATTGTCTATTTTCCTTTCTCTTATTCTTTTGCCGGACAAGTATACGTTGTTAAGAATGATAAGATAAAAATGTTGGAAATGAGTGCCGCAGATACAATGAAACTCGTGGTTTCAGGAGGCGTAACTCATTTCTAGTACTAGAAGTTAGGTTTTAACACGTATTTGTCGTAGAATCTAAAAATATGCTCAGTAGCTTCTTCTGCTGTATCTACCAATCTAAAAAGATTTAAGTCTTCTTCGTGGATGTTGTGTTCGGTGTGCAACATGGTTTTAGTGATCCAGTGCACCAAGCCGCTCCAGTAGTCCTTGCCCACAAGTACAATTGGGAACCTTGCTATCTTACCAGTTTGAATCAATGTAATTGCTTCAAAAAGTTCATCCATAGTTCCCATACCCCCAGGCAAGACAATAAAACCCTGCGAGTATTTCATAAACATTACCTTACGAATGAAGAAATAGTCGAACTCCAACAACTTATTATGGTCAATATACTTATTGTGAAACTGCTCAAAAGGAAGTTCAATGTTTAGACCAACAGACTTCCCACCGTTCGTGTGAGCACCCTTATTTCCAGCTTCCATAATACCTGGCCCGCCACCTGTAATCACCCCATATCCACGGTCGGTAAGTAGTTTACCACATTCTACAGCGATCTCATAATACTTATTTGTCTCTGCTGTTCTTGCTGAACCGAAAATGGACACGCATGGGCCTATTTTAGCCAGCTTTTCAAATCCATCAACAAACTCAGCCATGATTTTAAAGATTTGCCAGGAATCGGTAACCTTAATCTCCTGCCAGTTCTTGTTTTCAAACGCACTTCTTATTTTTTCTTCACTTGTCATTCTTTTACTCTTCTAATTAAAATTTGGTCTGCAAATCTGTTTTCTTACTAATCAGTAATAAGCCGATAAAGGTGATCAGACCATTTACCAGAATTAGTTCTACACTAAACTTATATCCACCTAATAATTGTGCCGAATACTCATTGAGTAAGTAACAAATTGCAGGGGAGAGGATACAAATAAATGGAACCAACTTATCATGTAGGCCACGATTTCTTACGAATAATCCAAAGCTATAAAGGCCAAGCAAAGGGCCGTACGTGTAAGAAGCTACCCTAAATATTCCTTTTACAACTGATTCATCGTTTAGGGTGTTAAATACAATTATGACTAGGAACATAAGTATTGAGAAACCTACGTGTACCAAATGTCTCTTATTTACAGATGCTTTAGAGTTGGTTTGATCTCCTTTGTCCATCTGCAGGAAATCAACACAGAAAGAGGTGGTTAGTGCTGTCAATGCAGAGTCTGTCGTCGCAAAAGTGGCGGCAGTTAAGCCAAGCATAAATACGATACCGGGGATCAGCGTGAGGCGATTGAAGGCAATTTCCGGAAATAAAAAGTCAGTTCGCGGTTTCCCAGTTACATGATCCAGTGGAATCTCAATACCGTTTTTTGTAGCATATATGTAAAGTAGGGCTCCTACGCTAAGGAAGAAAATGTTTAGAACCACAAACACTGCAGTAAAGGTAAACATGTTCTTTTGCGCTTCTCCTATAGTCTTCATACTTAGGTTCTTTTGCATCAGATCCTGATCTAAGCCTGTCATCGCGATCGTTACGAAAATACCACCAAGAAGCTGTTTACTAAAATGAAAGTTGCTCGTGAGAAAGTCCTCATAAAAGAAAATCTTTGCGTAACCACTTTTCTTTATGGTTTCAAAGGTTTGAGGGATATTAAGGTCCAGGCTATTACAGATAAAGTACAGCGTAAGAAATACAGACAGTACCAGGAAAAATGTTTGAAGCGTATCGGTGATAATGATGGTTTTTAGACCTCCTCTAAAAGTGTAGCACCAAATTAAAGTCAAAGATATCAGTACTGTTGCCCAAAAAGGTACCCCGTAGCTGTCAAAAATAAAACGTTGTAAAACAATAACTACCAGGTATAAGCGAAATGCCGAACCTATTGTTCTGCTGATCAAAAATATAGAAGCTGCCGTTTTATAACTGTAAAAACCTAATCGCTGTTCAATATAGCTGTATATCGAGGTTAGTTTCATACGATAGTAAAGCGGTAGAAGTACTGTAGCGATAATGATGAAGCCGATCGCATTACCTATGATGAACTGGAAGTATTGAAATTGGTTCCCTGCGGGTGAGCCTACTTCGCCCGGTACGGAAATAAAGGTGACCCCGGATAGGGCAGTGCCGATCATCCCAAAAGCTACCAGGTACCATTTCGAGTTTCTATTGGCAATGAAAAAGGTTGAGTTATCGGATGACTTTTTAGAGGTCGCAAAGGCGATGATGATCAAAATTAGGAAGTACCCAATGAGGAATGATAACAATATAGCCGGACTCATAATATGTTTTAGCGAATAAATTTAAGAAATGATATGATCAATGCAGAGAAGGTACTAAAATATTTTAAAGGCGCATAGAAATGCTTAGGCACTTTTATTTAAGTTTGTAAAATGAACTTTTCTTCCAAATTACTTGAAGACGCAGTTAGTGAATTTGCCAAATTACCTGGAGTGGGACAAAAGACTGCATTGCGTTTGGTATTGCACTTATTGAACAAGGAGCCGGAAGAAGTATCGCACTTTGGTAACGCTATTATAAGGCTTAGGAACGAAATCAAACATTGCACGATTTGCCATAATATTTCAGACCATAATACCTGTGAAATCTGTAATGCGAATAAGCGCGATAGAGAAGTGATTTGTGTGGTTGAAGACACGAGAGATGTAATGGCTGTTGAGAATACATCGCAGTATTTTGGAGTCTATCATGTATTAGGCGGACTTATTTCGCCAATGGATGGGGTAGGGCCATCAGATCTTTTTATTGATTCCTTAGTTGAGCGTGTGGCAACAACTCCGGTTAAGGAAGTGATACTGGCCCTAAGTGCCACAATGGAGGGGGACACTACGCTTTTTTATCTCTACAAAAGATTAAAAGAATATCAGATCCCAATCACTACCATCGCTAGGGGGATAGCCTTTGGAGGCGAGCTGGAATATGCTGACGAAATTACTTTAGGTAGATCCATCGTAACCAGGATACCCTACGAAAACTCATTAATAAGATAGTAAATATGAACTTCAACAATAAAGTTGTCATTATTACCGGCGCATCATCCGGTATCGGAAAGGCCTGTGCCGAAGAATTTGCTAAACGCGGTGCTAATCTGGTATTAGCCGCAAGACGATATGTTACGCTTTGCGAGATTACTACCCAACTAAAAAGACAGTATGGTATCAAGGCACTTGCTGTTCAGGCAGATGTGAGCAACCAGGAAGACTGCAAGCATATCGTTAAGCAGGCAGTTGATACATTTGGGCGCATAGATGTTTTGGTTAACAATTCGGGAGTGTCTATGAGGGCATTGTTTCAGGATGTCGATCTAAGTGTGTTGAAGAATTTAATGGACGTGAACTTTTGGGGAACTGTGTTCTGTAGCAAATATGCTTTATCTGAAATTCTAAAAACCAAAGGTAGTATAATTGGCGTATCTTCTATCGCAGGATATCGTGGGTTACCAGGCAGAACGGGTTATTCAGCTTCTAAGTTTGCGATGAACGGTTTTATGGAATCGCTGAGAACAGAGCTATTGAAAACTGGTGTTCATGTAATGGTAGTTTGTCCAGGTTTCACTACCTCCAACATCCGTGTAGCTGCCCTATCGAAAGATGGAAAGTCTCATGGAGAGACCAGTATGGATGAAGGCAAAATGATGACGGCAGAAGAAGTTGCAGTTATAATGGTTGATGGAGTAACAAGCAGAAAACGAACTTTAATAATCACCGGACAAGGGAAGCTTACGGTATGGCTCAATAAATTGCTACCTTCTTTGGCAGATAAATTGGTATTTAGCCATTTTACAAAAGAGAAGAACGCACTAATAAAATAGAATGAAATTATCCGCTATCTGTATGTTGTTTGCATTTCTTGGAATGCCCCTAGCGTTACTTGCGAAAGTGAAAGTTGAGAAAAATATTGGTTATGGTGCTTCGCCAAATGATGTTAGGCGTCAGCTGAATATCTATCATAAAACAAAGGTTGACACCGCACAGGACGTTGTGGTCTTTATTCATGGTGGTTCCTGGAGTACCGGTAAAAAAGATATTTATTGGTGGCTAGGAAGAAACTTTGCCAGAAAAGGTGTGGTAACAGTCACCATAAATTACGGATTAGCGCCGGACAATCAATATGGAGAAATGGCTACTGATTGTGCGACGGCAGTTAAATGGGTAACAACCCACATTTCTGATTATGGTGGCAATCCGAGGAGAATCTTTGTTATGGGTCACTCGGCCGGGGCACATCTCGCTGAACTTATCAATGCAGATCCACAATATTTTAAGTCAGTCGGCATTGCTAATCCAATTAAGGGAGTGATCTTAAATGATCCTTTCGGATTAGATATGCATGAATACCTGACTAAGGCAGAGAAGGATAGTGACTACTTTAATTTTTTGCGAACTTTTACTGAAGACGCTGCAACCTGGACAAAGGGTTCTCCCTTAAACTATGTGGCTAACATCCGTAATCCACAGTTGATATTTTATGGCCAGAAGACCTATCCGGCTATTAAGATCCAATCGGAACGATTGAACAAAATACTTTTGCAAAGTAAGGTTCCTGCAGAAATGCATGTGATCAAGAATAAAAAGCATGCTGGGATGATTACCCAGATGATCTTTGGCTGCAATGTTCTTTATGATTATACCCTTGCGTTTATGAAACGTAATAAATTTTAAATTTTTCATGGAAACATTTGTTGATTTGATAAAACAATTCCATATTTGCCCTACAATGATACTAACAAGCGGACTTTATAATTGGTGGTGGCACAACGCGAATGCGTAGTGTAACCCTGTTTTGAACGTTTTTTTAATATAAAAATATTTGAGGGTTGCTTTAAAGCAGCCCTTTTTGTTTTACAATATTTTATAAGCTTCTGTAAAGAAGTAAAAGCATGAAAAAAATACTTAATCATTTGTTTGAAAATAAGACCTTTAGCAGGAGTGAATCTCAGAAGATCTTGACTTCAATCGCTTTAGGCGAGTTCAACACTTCTCAGATTGCCGCTTTCATTACCGCCTTCGGTATGCGAAATATTACCGTTGCAGAATTACAGGGTTTTAGAGATGCCATGCTCGACCTCTGTTTAAAGGTAGACTTCTCAGATTACGAGCTGGTTGATCTTTGTGGAACAGGAGGCGATGGAAAAGACACTTTTAATATTTCCACACTTGCTTCATTTGTAGTGGCGGGAGCAGGTTATAAGGTTGCTAAGCACGGTAATTATGGAGTGTCATCAGGATGTGGATCTTCAAATGTGATGGAATACCTCGGGTACCAATTTACCAATGACCAGGATGTATTGAAACGTAGTCTGGATAGCGCAGGGATTTGTTTTATACATGCACCCTTGTTTAACCCGGCTATGAAAACTGTAGCCCCCATACGTAAAGAGCTCGGAGTAAAGACATTCTTCAATATGCTTGGCCCAATGGTTAATCCTGCTCAGCCCAAAAATCAAATTGTGGGTGTGTTTTCTTTAGAGTTAGCACGCTTATATGCCTATTTGTATCAAGATACAGACAAAAATTATACGATTCTACACACAGTAGATGGCTTCGATGAAGTGTCTTTGACATGTGATTTTAAAACCTTTAGTAAAAGTGGTGAAGCATTAAGAACAGTTTCAAGTCTTGGATTTGAGCAAATCACTGAAGATGAGATCAAAGGAGGAGATACAGTCGAATCGTCTGCAAAGATCTTCAGTAGTGTATTAAATGGAAAAGGTACGGCTGCTCAGCAGAATGTTGTCCTTTGTAATGCCGCAGTAGCCATCAACACCATCGAGGAAAGCAAAGCCTTTGCAGATTGTTTTTACGAAGCAGAAGAATCTTTAATGACAAAGAAAGCGTTGAACAGCTTCAAAACTCTTATAGCTTAATTATGATCAAGCTGAAGATATGCGGTATGAAACATCCAGAAAATATACGTGAAGTTGGGCTTTTGGAGCCTGACTTCATGGGATTTATTTTCTATAAAGACTCTAAACGATACGTAGAAGAACTTGATCCTGGAGTTCTTTCTGGCTTGTCTGAAAACATCGCAAGAGTAGGAGTTTTTGTTAACCATGATCTTATGGAGGTAGTTAAAATTGCTCGAAAGTTCAATCTAAATCTGTTACAGCTGCATGGAATTGAATCGGTCGATTATGTGATTGCTTTGAAACAGCAAATGGTTGGCAGTGACGTTAAAGTACTGAAGGCTTTTGGAGTTGATGAAGATTTTGATTTCTCAGCGCTTGAAGAATACCAAAACAGTGTTGATTACTTTTTGTTCGATACGCAGACGCCGAGTCATGGCGGCTCAGGAAAACTTTTCAATTGGGAATTATTGAAAGCGTATACATTGAATAAGCCCTATTTTCTTAGCGGCGGGATTGGTTCGGACGATTTGGAAGCACTAAAAAAGTTTAATGATAACAGGCTCTTCGCAATAGATATCAACAGTAAGTTTGAAACGGAACCCGGTAAAAAGGATATTAGTAAATTAAATGAATTTAAGAGACAGTTATGAGTTATTTTGTAAATGAAAAGGGATACTATGGAGATTTTGGCGGAGCGTATATTCCTGAAATGCTTTATCCAAATGTAGAAGAGCTTAGACTTAACTACCTAAAGATCATTAACGAAGAGAGTTTTCAAAAGGAATTTCAACAGTTGCTAAAAGATTACGTAGGAAGGCCTTCACCTTTGTACCTGGCAAAACGCCTGTCGAAAAAGTATAACGCAAACATCTTTCTGAAAAGGGAAGACCTAAATCATACAGGCGCACACAAAATTAACAATACCGTCGGCCAAATTCTATTGGCTGAGCGCCTGGGTAAAAAGAGGATTATTGCAGAGACGGGCGCAGGCCAGCATGGTGTAGCAACTGCAACCGTCTGTGCATTAAGAGGCCTGGAATGTGTCGTGTACATGGGTGAGGTGGACATCAAAAGACAAGCGCCCAATGTGGCAAGAATGAAAATGCTTGGAGCCACGGTTGTTCCTGCCACTTCAGGAAGCAAGACTTTGAAAGATGCTACAAATGAAGCCATGCGCGATTGGATCAATAATCCCTTAGACACCCATTACATTATAGGCTCGGCAGTTGGTCCGCATCCATATCCTGCTATGGTAGCATTATTTCAATCTATTATTTCTGAGGAAACAAAAAAGCAATTGATGGAGCAAACTGGCAGTGACCAGCCAGACTATGTTCTGGCTTGCGTTGGTGGGGGAAGCAATGCTTTAGGAATGTTTTATCACTTTATTGACGATGAAAAAGTTAAGCTTATTGCTGTTGAAGCTGCAGGAAGGGGGGTCAGTAGTGGCTTCTCAGCGGCTACCACAACACTCGGTAAAGAAGGCGTATTGCATGGAAGCAGAAGTATCCTGATGCAAACTCATGATGGTCAGGTTGTAGAGCCACATTCCGTGTCTGCAGGTCTTGATTATCCTGGTATTGGTCCACAGCATGCCCATTTGTTCAAAACTGGCCGCGGACAATACGTATCTATTACTGATGATGAATCTTTAGATGCAGGCTTATTGCTAACTCAGCTCGAAGGTATTATTCCTGCTATTGAGAGTGCACATGCTCTGGCATATTTGGAAAAAATGAACTTTAGCGGCGGCGAGAACGTAGTGGTTTGTCTTTCTGGCCGTGGCGATAAAGACATGGATACTTATATGAAACATTTTAATTTCTAATATGAGCAGATTAAAGCAGTTATTTCAAGAGAAGAAAAATATACTCTCTATATATTACACAGCAGGTTTTCCTTCCTTAGGTGATACAATAGCCATCGCCGAAGAACTGGAAAGATCTGGTGCAGATCTTCTGGAAATAGGTTTTCCCTATTCAGATCCAGTTGCCGATGGTCCTATCATCCAGGCAAGTAGTAAAATAGCATTGGACAATGGTATGGATTTAAAGCTATTGTTTCAACAACTTAAAGATCTAAGAAAGACCGTTAGCATCCCGGTTTTGCTAATGGGTTATGTGAATCCGATGCTTCAATACGGAGTAGAGGAGTTCTGTAAATCCTGTTCAGAAGTTGGAGTAGATGGCTGTATTGTTCCAGACTTACCGATGGTAGAATATGAAGAGCTTTACGCATCGGTCTTTGCGCAATACAGGTTAAGCAATATATTTCTGATCACCCCTCAAACCTCGCCAGAACGTATCCAAAAAATTGATGGGTTGAGCAACGGATTCATCTACCTATTGTCTTCCTCTGCAACAACCGGGCAAAATTTAAGTGTTTCGAATACTACAGAAGCTTACTTCTCAAGAATAGCAGACTTAAAACTCAATAACCCAACGGTTATAGGTTTTGGAATAAGCAGCAAGGAGACATTTGATAAAGCTTGTCAGTATGCTGGTGGCGCTATTGTAGGGAGCGCTTTTGTGAAAAGTTTAGACTCAACGGATCTTAAGGGAAGTATTCAGAAGTTTATGAAAGTTTTTAAGCCTGAAACAGAACAGTTATCCTAAATTAAGAAATCAAATTTTCCAGATCACCTTTACCTTGCCTGATGATTTCAAAGTCGCCTGAAGTACAATCGACGACTGTTGATGGTTCGTTATCCCCATAGCCACCATCAACAATAAGGTCTACTTTATCTATGTATTTCTCATGAATAAGCTCAGGATCTGTTGAGTATTCAATTACCTCATCATCATCATGTATGGAGGTGCTCAAAATTGGATTGCCAAGTTGTAAAACGATTTCCTTGGCAATAGCATTATCGGGTACTCTGATGCCTACGGTTTTCTTATTTGAGCTCAGTAGTTTGGGTACATTGTTGCTAGCGTTGAATATAAACGTAAAGGGTCCAGGTAGCGCTTTTTTCAGCACTCGGAATACTGTATTATCAATTGGTTTGATGTAGTCGGATATATGTCTCAAATCTGAGCAAATGAAGGAGAAATTAGACTTTTCAGGTTTTATACCTCGGAGCTTACAAATCCTTTCGATCGCTTTTTGATTGGTAATATCACAACCCATCCCATAAACAGTATCCGTAGGGTATATGATAATTCCACCTTTTTTTAAGACCTCAACGACCTGCTCTATCGCTTTAGGATTAGGGTTTTCGGGATATATTTTGATAAGCATATGTAAAATTAAACAAATCTTGAGCCAAAATTGGTTTGTACTTGTTCTATTATGGTCTTTTTATTAAATTAACCAGCATATGAGAAAAGCCTTTATCGCCATAGCATTGCTGCCATTAGCCACTATGAGCTTGATGAGAATCCCAGAATTTTAATCGGTGGTCCAGATTGTTTACAGCCCTATTCTGCGAGCATATATAATATTTCAGCGATGAGTTTCGGTTCATTAAGTCAAAATGCCATCCTGTCCTTAAATGGTGGTGCGAAAATGGGTGGCTTTGCTCATAACACGGGCGAGGGTGGTATCAGCGATTACCATAAGAATCCCGGAGGAGATTTAATCTGGCAAATCGGAACGGGTTATTTTGGCTGCAGATATCATGATGGAAAATTTAATGATGAGGCTTTCACAGAAAAACCCCAGTCTCCACAAATCAAGATGGTAGAAATAAAGCTTTCGCAAGGTGCAAAACCTGGTCATGGGGGTATTCTACCCGCCAAAAAGGTAACTCCAGAGATCGCCAGGATCAGATTAGTAAAGGAAGGATTTGATGTGATCTCTCCACCAGCACACTCAGAATTTAAAACTCCTTTGGAAATGATGGCATTCGTAAAAAAACTGAGGGATCATTCAGGTGGTAAACCTGTAGGAATCAAATTGTGTATTGGCAGACGGAGCGAGTTTTTTGCCATTTGTAAGGCGATGGTGGAAACTAAAACCTATGTCGATTTTATAACCGTTGATGGGGGAGAAGGTGGAACAGGAGCATCACCTCAAGAGTTTTCTAACGCGGTGGGTATGCCATTGCGAGAGGCGTTGGCATTTGTATTCGATGTGTTAACAGGCTTTGGGTTAAAAAGGCACATTAAGATTATTTCATCCGGTAAGGTAGCTTCTGGGTTTGATTTGGTAAAGAACATAGCATTGGGTGCAGATTTGTGTAATTCTGCAAGGGGAATGATGTTTGCACTGGGATGCATACAGGCGTTAGAGTGTAACAGCAATACTTGTCCGACCGACGTAGCTACTCAGGATCCTAGCTTAATGAAAGGTTTGGTGGTCGAAGACAAAACTGTCAGGGTATTTAACTTTCACAGGCTAACTGTTGCGAGTGCAGTTGAATTGCTAGGGGCTGCAGGCTTACACCATACACACCAGTTAACGAGAGCCTACGTGAATAGGAGAGTGGCTCCAAACATTATGCAGTCTTACATGGAAACCTACCCATATATTCCGGAGGGCAGTTTGTTACAGACGCCGTATCCTTTAAGATTTGAACTTGGAATGGCATTGAGTACTTCGGCAAGCTTTGTGCCTACAGACTATAACGTTTCATTTGTAGATTATGCCCATGCAAACTCTTTTAGTGACTCAATTGGTGTGGTAGGTAAGTCTTCAGACAATTAATCTGAAGACTTAAATATATCTGTTAAAATTCAGCATTTTTTGGGAAACGAGGGAAGGCGATCACGTCTCTAATATTCGTCATTCCAGTCACAAACAAGACCAGGCGCTCAAAGCCGAGTCCAAAGCCGGCATGTGGTGCAGAACCGAATTTCCTGGTATCCAGGTACCACCAGAGTTCGTCTTGAGGTATATCCAGTTGCTCCATACGATTCGTTAACCTGTCGAGGCGTTCTTCACGTTGTGAGCCACCAATAATTTCTCCAATTCCCGGGAAAAGAATATCCATTGCGGCAACAGTATTCCTGCCTTGCGCATCCGGCTCATTCTGACGCATATAGAACGATTTGATGTCCGCAGGGTAATCCGTCAGTATCACTGGTTTTTTAAAGTGTTTCTCTACCAGAAAGCGCTCATGTTCAGACTGAAGATCAGCTCCCCATTCATCAATAATATATTTAAATTGTTTCTTTTGGTTAGGCTTTGAAGACTTTAGAATCGCGATAGCTTTCGTGTAGGTCAAACGCTCAAAATCATTATTTAAACAAAAGTTTAACTTATCCAAAAGAGAAAGCTCAGAACGTTCAATCTGAGGTTTAGACTTTTCTTCTTCTAATAACCGGCCATTTAAAAATTCCAATTCATCTATACAGTTTTCTAAGGCATAATGAATAACATATTTCAACATGTCCTCTGCTAGTTGCATGTTGTCTTCCAGATCTGCAAAGGCGACCTCTGGTTCAATCATCCAGAACTCTGCAAGGTGACGTGTAGTATTAGAATTTTCGGCCCTAAAAGTAGGTCCAAATGTGTAAATCTGCCCAAAAGCCATAGCTGCCAGTTCACCTTCAAGTTGCCCTGACACGGTCAGGTTACTGGAGCGCGCGAAAAAGTCCTCTGAATAATCAACCTTTCCTTCTGGAGTACGAGGAACGTTGTCAAAGTCTAGTGTAGTTACCTTGAACATTTCTCCGGCGCCTTCCGCATCCGAGGCTGTAATGATAGGGGTATGCATGTATACAAAGCCTCTTTCATTATAAAACTGATGAATGGCGAAAGCGAGTGCGTGACGAACTTTGAATACTGCATTAAAAGTATTGGTACGGAAACGCAGGTGAGCAATCTCCCTAAGGAATTCCAAACTGTGCTTCTTGGGTTGCAAGGGAAATTTCTCAGGATCACTGTCGCCAAGAATTTCTATTGTTGCCGCTTTAATATCTACTCGCTGACCTTTTCCAAGAGATTCTACAATTGTACCTGTTACGGAAATCGCAGCGCCTGTAGTAATCCTTTTAAGAAGATTTTCGTCAGTATTATTGAAGTCTACCACTATTTGAATGTTTCCCATGCAGGAGCCATCGTTCAATGCGATGAACTGATTGTTTCTGAAAGTTCTTACCCAACCCATTACGGTTACTTCTTTGTCGAATTCTGTGGTCTCTAAAAGACGCTGTATTTTTTCTCTTTTAATCATGTTATTTTCTGGAGCGGGGCAAAAATAATGAAATCCTTCAAGAATCAGGCGCAAATATTTAGATAGGTTTAATGAGCATTTTTTTTGAATATAATAGCAAAAATTCACTTATTTTAATGTGTATTTTTGTTTAATCAATAAAAAATGAATAATAAAATGTTTCTTATAAGAATTATGATTGTTATAATGGTATTTATGGGTTTATTTGGTGTAATTATTATTATATAAATCTATTTAATTTGATTTATATAAGTTTACATAAAGAATTTTAAAGTATAAATGTGTTTTAAATCGAAAAATTAGAATTATTTAAGTATTTTAATTAAAATGCATAAAAATATTTTAGAAATGTAGTGTTTTTAAATAAAAGTTCCTATGTTTGTATTGCTCGTTTAATTTATATTTGGTTAGAGAGGCCTACAATTGGATAATTGTAGGCCTTTTCTTTTTTAGAGAAAATTAATCGGTGTAATAGTTTAAATTTATCATCTATGACAAACCTCTGAGCTTTCTAAGAGCTTACATTTATATGCCTCGAATTAACCAGCTAATGTCCTTTGATTGAGCTTGTCTTGAAGTCGGCCTTAGCTCATGCTTAGCTTACTATCTCCAAGGTTTCCAAACGCTTTCTCTACGCTTGCTACTCGTGTTCCAGTCGGTTCGAACCGACCAGGGAAGGACGAGATACCGAAGAGGAGCCGGTGAGGTGCAAAGCTCAATTCGAGCTAAGGCTGAGTACATGGCTTCGTCAGTAGGAACGCTATGACACTTAAATAGTTACCCAACTTCTTTATAAACAAAAAAAGAGCTGCGAATGCAGCTCTTTAAATGAAAAAAACTGCTAATTCACGAGCAGCGCAATAAATTATGCTAAGACTTGAGTAACTAAAGCCGCTGCGTCTTTCAATGCGATAGCTGAGTACACTTTTAGTCCGGATTCATCAATTAATTTCTTTGCTTCCACAGCATTTGTGCCTTGCAGGCGACAAATGATTGGTACTGGAACATCACCAATCTCTTTGTAAGCATCGATAACACCTTGAGCAACTCTATCGCAACGTACTATACCGCCAAAGATGTTAATTAAAATAGCCTTGACGTTAGGATCTTTAAGGATGATGTTAAAACCAGCTTTCACGGTTTGTGCGTTTGCAGTTCCACCTACGTCAAGGAAGTTAGCAGGCTCACCACCAGCGATTTTAATAATATCCATAGTAGCCATTGCCAAGCCAGCACCATTAACCATACAACCAACGTTTCCGTCTAATTTTACATAGTTAAGGTTAGATTCACTTGCTTCAACGTCAGTTGGATCTTCTTCTAGCTTATCACGCATTGCTGCATAATCAGGATGACGGAACAAAGCGTTTTCATCCAGGTCAACCTTCGCATCCACAGCAATAATTTTATCATCAGAAGTTTTAAGAACAGGGTTGATCTCAAACATAGCCGAATCAGTATTGTCATATGCTTTGTAAAGAGCCGTAACGAATTTCACCATTTCTTTATGAGCTCCACCACTCAAACCTAAGTTAAAAGCAATCTTGCGGGCTTGAAATGCTTGAAGACCAACTTTAGGGTCGATCTCTTCTTTGAATATTAAATGTGGAGTGTGTTCTGCAACTTCTTCGATATCCATACCGCCTTCAGTAGAATACATAATAATGTTTCTGCCACTTGCGCGGTTAAGAAGTACACTTACGTAGAATTCTTTAGTTTCAGAAGCTCCAGGATAGTAAACATCCTGTGCAACCAATATCTTGTTTACTTTCTTTCCTTCCGGACCGGTTTGAGGAGTTACCAATTGCATACCCAGAATTGCAGTAGCTCTTTCTTTGACCTCATCAAGGTTTTTAGCAAGTTTAACACCTCCGCCTTTACCTCTTCCTCCTGCGTGGATTTGTGCTTTGATTACAACCCAATCAGAATTATAATCAGTTTTCATTTTTTTAGCAGCGTCTATGGCTTGTTCAACCGTGACTGCAACTACGCCTTCCTGTACGGCGACACCAAAACTTTTGAGGATTTCTTTACCTTGATATTCGTGGATATTCATTTGCTGAAAAATTTGCTCAAATCTACAATTTCAGATTGGTTTTAAAAACACTAAGTTTGCATTTATGCTAAAAGCAACGGGTATTAGGAAAGCTTATGGGAACTTACCCATATTGAAAGGAGTAGACTTTAATGTCGGAACAGGGGAGATAGTTAGCATAATCGGTGCCTCAGGAGCGGGCAAAAGTACGCTTCTTCATATCCTTGGAACTTTGGATAAACCTGATGAAGGAGAAGTGGAATTAAATGGAACAAAAATCAATAAGCTGAGCGGGGAATTACTGAGTATTTTTCGAAATAAGAATATCGGTTTCGTTTTTCAGTTTCATCATCTCTTGCCGGAGTTCTCTGCCTTAGAAAATATTTGCATTCCTGCCTTCATAGCGAAGGTTTCGAAAAAAGAGGCAGAGCAACAAGCTTTTGAATTGCTGGAATTGCTTGGTCTTAAAGATAGAGCCCATCACAAGCCAAACCAATTGTCTGGTGGTGAGCAACAACGGGTAGCTGTTGCACGTGCATTAGTTAATCGTCCTTCAATCGTGTTGGCCGACGAGCCATCAGGAAACCTGGACTCCGCAAACGCAAATGCTTTGCATCAGTTTTTTATAACGCTTAGGGACAATTTTAAGCAAACATTTGTTATTGTAACTCACAATGAAGACCTCGCCAAAATTAGCGACCGGGTGGTTACAATGAAGGACGGACTAATCATATAGATCTTGAAAATATTAATTACCGGAGGCAAATCAATACAGGCTCTGAAGCTTGTCAAAGCGTATTATGATGACAAGGTGATTCTTGCCGATTACGGCGAAATGCCTTCATTCCCCTCAACTACTTACAGTTTCATATCCCTTGGTATTCAAAACAATGAGGTGGTTGCACATAACCTATTAACAATATGTTTAGATGAAGCAGTTGACGCAATAATCCCGCTATACAAATTTGAAGTCGATGAGGTTTTGAAAACAAGTGTGCTGTTCGATGAGTTTAAAATTACCGTTATCCTACCATTGCCTGATTACGTAATCATCTAGGCAGTATGGAAGCGGAGTATTATCTTCAAAAATATAAGTCTTTCTTATTTGAATTCGACGATGTTTTATACCCTCAAAAGGATTACTTGCTTCAGGTGTATTACCTGTTTTCACAGTTCATTGAATATGCTGAACAAAAAGATTCTTTAAAGATTCTAGAATTTATGAAGGTAAGTTTTGCCAGTGATGGCCATGTTGGAATTTTTGACCGGACAATGGAGCATTTTAGCCTTGACGAAAAGTATAAGGTAAATTTTGAGTTATTGATGCAGAATGTTAAGTTACCGCTTAAACTCCTGCTGTTTAATGAACTTCTACGCTTTCTGCAGTCGATCGTTGATTCAGGCAAGGAAATTTTTCTTATGCTGAGCGGGGATCCGGTTATACAGTTAAATAAAATCAGACAAACGGAATGGAATGGCATTGAAACCAGCTTAACTGTGTATTTTACCGAGGAGTTTGGGGAGCAATCTATCGAGGCCAATATTTTAACAGTCTTTGAGAAGCATGGAATCATACCACAAAAGACATTGTTTATCGGACATTCGAGCCATGCAAATCTCATAAGTCCATCTAGCCGAATAAATTATATGGATGCTACTAAACTATTGGATTGATATTTACGTTTATACGTGTTTAAAGTTGTAAATTGCATATTATACTTATATAAAAAAACTAAATAAATCATCCCATCTAACTACAATTTAAAGAAAACTTTTAATACGAATGAAAAACAAAAACTTTAAACAATGGGCGCTTTTTTCAGCTGTGTTAATAAGCTTAACAATTTCAGCTTGTAAAAAGAACAAAAATGAACCGGCCCCCGTTACTCCCCCTGTAGCAACAAATTCAAATGTTAAGCAAACGATAACTACCAACAGATTAGAGTTGAGTAATGACTCGTTGTTTTTGTACGCAAAAGAAATTTACTTCTGGAATGAGTCATTGCCTAGCTATGATACTTACGAACCTAGAAAGTATAATATATTGAGTGCAGCACCTACAAAGTCTATAACCCAAGTTAATTTGGAAAACAATCTTTTTAATCTGGTTAAATCCTCTGGTAGTGCTGATTTCGTTAGCGGTTCTTCATTTCCTAAGTATTCTTATATTCAGGATATCAATAACGCAAATCCAACTCCAACATCCGCATCACCAAATGATCAGGCTTCTGTGGATCTGGAAGGAAACGGAAATGATATTGGCATTTACAGGATATCTGCCGTTGGGCAGAGTGCGACTGAGTATAGATTGTATATCTCCGCTGTATTTGAAAACGGACCTGCAGCTAAGCAAGGATTGACACGGGGTGCCTATATTACGCATATTAATGGGACCCCAATTGGTACAGTGGATAATGGATCTATCGCAGCGTCTGAGGTTACTTTGATCAATTCGACCATCTATGGTAATCCGGCTTCAATTCAGCTATTGGGAGTTAAAACGGACGGTAATTCTTTCGATGTTACTTTGAATAAAACATCTTACAAAAGTAGTCCGATATACAAAAGCAATGTTTTAACTGCTGGAAGCAAGAAAATAGGATATTTGGCCTATGCCCGTTTTTCAAACAGCAGTAATTCAATAGCTGCATTGAATGCGGTTTTTGAGGATTTTGCTTCAAAAGGTGTTACAGATCTCATTGTGGACTTAAGATACAATGGTGGCGGATACGTTAGTACTGCTGAACATTTAGTTAACTTAATTGCTCCATCGACCGCGTCTGGTGTAATGTACATCGAACACTACAATAACAATCTGAAGAATAGAAAGACTACCGATGCGAGTATCCTGAAAAATCAACCCTTATTGGACGCAAATGATAAAGTTCAGTTGAAAGCGAATGGAACCTTGATTACCTATGCGGATATTGACTATTCCATAGCTAATAACACCAATAACTTCGCCAAAAAAGGTGGTCTTGGTAATGTTAAAAATATTGTTTTCCTAGTTTCTGGTGGAACTGCTTCTGCAAGCGAATTGGTAATCAATAGCTTAAGGCCTCAAATGACGGTGACTTTGGTAGGTAAGACCACCTACGGCAAACCAGTAGGATTTTTCCCAATCAAGTTGGAAAATAGGTATGATGTTTACCTCTCTTTATTTGAAACTAAAAACGCTCTGGGAGTAGGCGGTTATTATAATGGTATGCCTGCTGACATTGATGGTGGTAGTGACTTAGGTAATTATGACTTTGGCAACCCTCTAGATGGTTATTTAGCAAAAGCCCTAACGGTTCTAGCTCCCGGCGTAAATGTAACTGCTATAGCTTCTACAAACCGATTATCGAGTTCAAGTGGCTTGAAAACCAATCAAGTTAAACTTAACGGCAACTTTGATGACGAAGACAAAGACTTCGTAGGTATGATAGAAACAAGACATAGTATAAAAAAATAATACCCTAAACTTTCAAAAGCCTGCTTCGTCTGAAGCAGGCTTTTGAATGAAATAGCTTTTTTATTACACCCTAAATCATTTTTTTGTCATGCTTAATTTATGTATTGATATTTAAATGAATTAAATGGATATTTAGTTAAAAGAAAAGCCAATTATAATTTATGTTAGGGGAAGTAATAGCCAAAGAATCTATCGAAATCAGCCAAATAATACCTGCTGAAGAAAATCATACAGAAGAACTTAGAATTAAATTAAATTCAGCTCAAAGATTAGGGAACGAATTCAAAGCAAAAGCAGATATTACCTTTAATACAAAACAAGGTTTTAAGACAGTGAGTGCTACCGTATGGTCAGTAACTGAAAAATACATTCAATTGAAAAGCGGAGTGCATATTCCATTGAGTAGTGTAATTGATATCGACTACTGATCTACTGCTTCTTCATTTGTAGTTTCTCTTTGAAAATTTGCTGAATGTCGCGTTCCTTATCGATGTTATTAGCTACCTCTAATATTGTTGCTACTGCGTTTCTATAAAATTCTTTGTTGATGTTTTGGAATTCATCAGTGGCTTTATGATAATCCTTGTGGTCTTCTACGCCGAAGTATAAAAATGGAATATTTTTAGCATTAAAAGCACCTTGATCACTTTGATCGGTCCAGTCATCATTGCGACCAAGCTTAGGATCGTCATGTCCGAACAATATCTTTATATCGCTACTCTTAATCGTAAAATACTTTTTAAGTTCGGGGTATTTAAAGGTGCCACAGGCATATAATTCACCTTTGTCATTATGAGCAATCATATCCATATTGATGTTGAGCTTAATTTTTTCTACTGCAACAGTTGGATTGGCAACAAATGCTTTTGCTCCCTGTAGGCCCATTTCTTCTGCGTCGAATGCAGCAAAAATGATCGTATTATTAGGTTTGTTTTTAGCAAAATAGGTTGCAATTTTCAACAGGCCTCCTACGCCCGATGCGTTATCGTCTGCACCATTAAACACTTCATCCTTCACTATTCCCAAGTGATCATAGTGTGCTGAAATCACGATGACATTGGCAGTCTTACCCTGTAAATAGCCAATCATGTTTATTCCTTTGACATCTGCAGCAGTTCCTCTTTTAAAACTGAAGGGTTGCTCGAAACCTGGAGTGGAGCTAAATGCCTTTAATCCTATTTCTTTAAATCTTTCTGAAATATATACCCTTGACATTTCAGCACCTTTAGTTCCTGTTTTGCGTCCTTGGTATAAGTCTGAAGATAATACTTCGATATCTTTTAAAAGCTGAGTGTCGCCATGTTGGGCATCTATCTTTTTGACCGTGCTACAGCTTAATAATATTGCAAGAGATAGTAATAGGAGTGATTTCATGATAAAGATTTTGATTAAAGATAGTTATATAAACAAAAAAGATCGAGCGGTAAGCTCAATCTTTTTTATAATGTTCCTTTTGAGGATGAACTTAATATTATCCCAAATAAGATTTAAGAATCTTGCTCCTAGAGGTGTGGCGCAAACGTTGTAAAGCTTTGTCCTTAATTTGACGAACACGTTCACGAGTAAGGTTGAACTTTTCACCGATCTCTTCAAGAGAAAGTGGGTGGTTGGTACTTAATCCGAAAAAAAGCACGATGATTTCACGTTCTCTCTCTGTAAGAGTAGATAATGATCTTTTAATTTCTTCAGACAAAGATTCGTTGATTAGGCTGCTATCTGTGTTAGGTTCATGGTTTTCCAATACATCAAGTAAGGTGTTTTCTTCACCCTGTACAAATGGAGCATCCATCGATACGTGTCTTCCTGAATTACTTAGTGTATCAGAAATCTTATCAACTGTAGTTTCAAGCATCTCAGCAAGTTCCTCAGGAGAAGGCTCGCGTTCGAATTCCTGTTCTAATTTAGAGAAAGCTTTACTTATTTTACTTAATGATCCAACCTGGTTCAAAGGTAAACGAACAATACGACTTTGCTCAGCGATAGCCTGCAAGATTGATTGACGAATCCACCAAACTGCATAAGAGATAAATTTGAAACCTTTTGTTTCATCAAAACGCTTAGCTGCTTTAATTAGTCCCAGATTTCCTTCGTTGATCAAATCACCAAGAGTTAAGCCTTGATTTTGATATTGTTTTGCAACTGAAACTACGAAACGCAAATTAGTCTTTGTTAAACGTTCTAATGCCGCCTGGTCACCCTCACGTATTTTTCTTGCTAATATTACTTCTTCTTCGGCTGTAATTAAATCTACCTTACCAATTTCGTGAAGGTACTTATCCAACGACTGACTTTCGCGATTGGTAATCGACTGCGTGATTTTGAGTTGTCTCATTTATTTGCTTTGGTACTCTTTTATGTATTTGAAAGTGCAAAAGTAATAATTTATAGGTTATTTGAGATATAAAATCCTGAAAACCTTACACTTTACACGAGTTATTTGTATGATGAATTACTAGCAAAAATTATTCCAAAATACTTTTGTCAGTGTGAATGTCATTTGCCTATTAACGATTAATACTTATTGAATTACAATAAATATATTTTGATTATTAATAATAAGTCTTTATGTTTGACTGCATTAAAATTATAGCATTCTGGAATGGATAAGCAGATAGTCATATTGAATATTTGATCTGATTGAGCAACTATTTTCCCAATGCTAAAAAAATAGCGTGGAATGAGTATTCCTTTAACTATTTAGTAGTCAGTAAAATGAAAGATGAATTAAGATTTATCAAGGCGACCAGTATCTAAAGTATAAATTATGCCTATCATTATTAACCTTGATGTTATGCTTGCTAAACGCAAAATATCGTTAACAGAATTAAGTGACCGGGTAGGCATTACCATATCTAATCTTTCGATCTTAAAAACAGGTAAAGCTAAGGCCATAAGATTAGAGACACTCGAAGCAATTTGTAGGGCGCTGGAATGTCAGCCAGGTGATATTTTTGAATATCGTGCAAAAGGATAGGAGCTAAACACTAGAGAGTATAAAGGTTGCATCTAGTCTAATTCCTTTCTCAGTCTCCTTTACCGTACAGCATTCATTCTCCGAATCATGCTCGAGGAATAAAATGTAGTTATTGTCTGCCGCTTCCTGCAAAAAGGCCTTTTTTTCCATCAATGTTTTCAATGGAAACATATCATACGCCATTACATAGGGCAGGGGGATATGTCCGACAGATGGCAGCAAATCCGCCATATAGACGAGCGTCCTGCCTTTGTACTGTATTTGTGGAAGCATCATAGCATCCGTATGGCCGTAAGCAAACCTGACATTTATTCCTTGTTTAAATTCGACACCATCCACACTCTCAATAAACCGAAGCTGACCACTTTCCTGAATGGGCAGGATATTATCTTTCAAAAATGAAGCTTTTTCACGGTCGTTCGGATCAACGGCCCAGTCCCAATGTTTTTCATTGCTCCAGTAGAACGCATTTTTAAATGCAGGACGTAGTTTATCGCCTTCGCGAACAATCGATCCGCCACAATGATCAAAATGTAGATGCGTTAAAAACACATCTGTGATGTCGTCTTTATGAAAGCCTTTTGTAGCGAGAGATCTATCAAGGCTATCATCACCATGAAGATAGTAATGCTTCAAAAACTTTTCGTCTTGTTTGTTCCCGATGCCATTGTCGATCAGGATCAACCTGTCGCCGTCTTCAATCAACAAACAACGCATTGCCCAGGGACATAGATTATTCTCATCGGCGGGGTTAGTTTTATTCCAAATAGATTTTGGAACGACGCCAAACATGGCTCCACCATCTAATTTAAAACGGCCGGTTTCTATAGCATGTAACTTCATAGCAGGGAATCAATTCAAAAAGGAAAGGCCGCGACATGCGGCCTTATATATATGTTTAACAATAATTATAAATGGATTACCTCTCCATATGCATCGGCGGCAGCCTCCATAATTGCTTCGCTCATGGTAGGGTGTGGGTGTATAGATTTGATGATCTCATGACCTGTAGTCTCTAACTTGCGTGCGACAACTATCTCTGCAATCATTTCTGTAACATTGTTGCCGATCATGTGCGCGCCTAATAATTCACCGTATTTTGCATCGAAGATTAACTTCACAAAACCATCTTTTGCACCTGAAGCACTGGCTTTACCAGATGCGGAAAAAGGGAACTTTCCAATTTTTAACTCATAGCCGGCAGCTTTAGCCGCTTTTTCAGTATATCCTACAGAAGCAATCTCAGGACTGCAGTACGTACATCCAGGGATGTTGTTGTAGTCTAAAGGCTCTGGTTTATGTCCTGCGATTTTTTCTACGCATATAATTCCTTCTGCTGAAGCTACGTGAGCCAGTGACTGTCCGCTCACGATATCACCGATAGCATAATAACCCCTTACGGAAGTATTGTAGAATTCATCAACTACTACCTTGCCTTTTTCAGTTTTGATTCCAGTTTCTTCAAGACCAATGTTTTCAATATTAGAAACGACTCCTGCGGCAGAAAGCACGATGTCACATTCTAAAGTTTGCATGCCTGAAGCAGTTTTTACCTGAACCTTACATCCAGTGCCGCTGGTATCAATAGATTCCACACTTGATGAAACCATTACATCGATTCCAACCTTTTTGAAGCTGCGAAGTAATTGTTTAGATACGTCCTCGTCTTCTACCGGAACTACTGTATCCATAAACTCTACGATAGTAACCTTAGTGCCCATTGTTGCATAAAAATAGGCAAACTCTACACCTATAGCTCCAGAGCCTATAACCACTATCGATTTTGGTTGCTCTGGCAGAACCATTGCTTGTCTGTATCCTATAACTTTCTTACCGTCCTGTTTGAGGTTTGGCAACTCTCTCGATCTGCCACCTGTTGCAACGATAATATTGGTTGCTGTATATTCTTTTGAAGCACCATCAGCATCTTTAACTTCCACTTTATTTCCAGGCTTTACCTTACCTGTACCCATGATCACCTCAATCTTGTTCTTTTTCATCAAAAATTGAACACCCTTGCTCATGCCATCCGCAATACCACGACTACGCTTAATTACGGCCGCGAAATCAGCTTCAGCACCGGCGACTTTGATTCCGTAATCTGATGCGTGGTTGATGTATTCGAAAACCTGGGCACTTTTTAATAAAGCTTTAGTAGGTATACAGCCCCAGTTCAGACAGATGCCACCTAAAGATTCGCGTTCAATAATAGCAGTTTTTAAGCCGAGTTGAGAAGCCCTGATAGCGGCTACGTATCCACCCGGACCGCTACCTAATACAATTAAATCGTAGTTCATATCTTTAAATAAAGGAATTTTAACTTTAGTAAAAGCCAAAATTAGGAAAAATGTTCATTATTAGTATGGATAAGTTCTTTGCGGCTCGTCATATTTAAAGATTGATATAAACATAATATGGAAGTATTTCGCTTTTTAACCGAGCGATTTGAAGGAGAATGGAGAGATGTCATAGACACTTGGCATTTAAATGTTTACAATGTGTGCATAATGTTGAAAAATAGACTGTTTCTTAATAATAAATTAACATTGAAATAAAATAACGTGTCAATTAATATTTACCTTTGTGCCACTTTACTAATTTTTATTTAAAACAAACAAAACAAGTATGATTAAATCTTTACTAACTAAGATTGTAGTGCCGTTATTCATTTTTGTAGGTTCAATCGCGGCAGTAAATGCTCAGGTTACCACGTCAACGTTAACGGGAACTATAAAAGACGCCAAAGGCGCGTTACCTGGTGCAGGAATCAAGGCAACCCATACGCCTACAGGAACTGTTTACAGTTTCACCACAAACGCAGAAGGTCGTTTTAACATTAGCAATATGCGCGTTGGTGGACCGTACACAATTGAATTGTCGTATGTTGGTTATCAGGCAGAAAAGGTGACTGATATATTCTTGAAGCTGGGTGAGCCTTATGTTTTAAATGTTGTTCTAACCGATAACAGCAGTCAATTGACTGAAGTTGTGGTGAACGCAAAAAGAGATGGTACATTCAGCAGTAAGAAAACTGGAGCTTCGACCAATATTTCTAAAGAGCAATTACAAAATCTTCCATCACTATCCCGATCATTGCAAGATTTTACTCGTTTGACTCCACAAGCAAATGGGAACAATTTTGGCGGTATTAATAACCGTTTCAATGGGTTAACTATAGATGGCGCTGTTAATAACGATGCATTCGGTTTAGGGAGTACAGGTGCGCCAGGTGGTCAGGCTGCTACCAATCCAATATCTTTGGATGCAATCCAGGAAATTCAGGTTGTTTTGGCACCATTTGATGTGACCAATGCCAACGCAGTAGGTGGTGGTATAAATGCGGTAACCCGTTCAGGTACAAACAAAGTTGAAGGATCTGCGTACGTTTTTAATAGGAACGAGAACATTACTGGTAAGAGTATCGAAGGATTAAATGCAAAAGCTTTACCTTTTCACAATACCACATATGGTTTTAGATTGGGAGCTCCTATCGTTAAGGATAAGTTGTTCATTTTTGTTAATGCAGAAAGACAGAATATCGTACAGCCAACTATCAATAATGCTGGTGATAATAATGCTATATCTTTAGACGAAGTTCAGAGAATCGCAAAAGTAGCCGCTGATCGCTATGGTTATAATGTTGGTGGTACAGGTCCGTTTGATACTGAAACACAAAACACAAAAATATTTGCTCGTTTAGATTGGAACATTAATTCGAAAAATCAATTGACTATTCGTCACAACTATATCAAAGCATATGATGATAAGCTAACCAGAAATACCAATGCATTCAGCTTTGCAAGTAATCTTTACCGTTTCAATGACGTTCAGAACAATTCCGTTTTAGAATTAAGAAGTGCTATTACTCCGAATATTTCGAATAATTTAATTGTAGGTTATTCAAGAATTAGAGATGACCGCTCTGCGGAAGGAACATTGTTTCCGCAAATCAGAATTGGTGGTTTAACAGGTAGTCGTACAGCTACTTTTGGCTCAGAAGCTGCTTCAACAGCAAATGAGTTAGATCAGGATATATTTGAATTTACGGATAACGTTAAAATATTTGCCAATAAACATACGTTTACCTTTGGTACTCACAATGAATTTTACAAAATCCGTAACCTGTTTATCAATAACCTTGCAGGAGCTTACACTTGGGGTAGTCTAGATAAATTTGAGACAAATACTAAACCTCAAGCAAATACATCAACATCCAAAATTCCTGGTGATTTAAGGCCAGCAGCGAGGTTCTCTGCTGCTCAATTAGGATTCTATTTCCAAGATGAAATTGATGCTTTCCCTGGCTTCAAATTGATTGCAGGATTAAAAGCAGACGTTCCTTTAATCTTTGATAAACCGTTAACTAATCCGAAAGTAAGTACTTCGTTCCCTGGATATAGAACGGATCAAGTTCCAAGTGGACAGATCCTAATCTCTCCCCGCTTGAGTTTTAACTGGGATTTAACAGGAGATCGTTCTATCCAACTAAGAGGTGGTTCGGGTATATTATCTAGTCGCGCACCTTTTGTGTGGATTTCAAACCAGTTTAGTAACACTGGTCTATTAACCTCTGCAGTGAATGCTGCGGAAGGTACAGGAACTTTTATTCCTGACGTTAACAACCAAACTGCTGCAGGTGGTGTTCCTTTTACAACTTCAGAAATCAACTTGATCTCTCAAAATTTCAAATTACCCCAGGTTTTCAGAAGTAATTTGGCTGTAGATTTCAAACTTCCAGGCGGTGTTCAAGCTACTTTGGAAGCATTGTATACGCAGACCATCAACAATATCAATTATAGAAACTTAAACATCAAGCAGTCGGTAGCTTCAATAAACCCTGCGCTTACAGGTGGCGCCGATAAACGTCCGTTGTATACTAACACCAGCGCTGCGGGTAGAGTTAACGGTACAGATTTTACCAACGTTTACTTGATCGAAAACACGAGACAAGGTTCTGCCTACAGCTTGACTGCACAATTGCAAAAATCCTTTAATATGGGACTGTTTGTTTCTGGTGCTTACACTTATGGTGAGGCAGAAGATACGAATTCCGGATTTAGCAGTACAGCTAGTTCCGGCTTCGGTGGTGTATTCATTTCTGGTAATCCAGCCAATCCTCCTTTGACTTATTCAAACTATGATTTGCGTCATAGGGTAATTGGATCATTGAACTATGCAGTTAGATATGGCAAAAACAAAGCTTCTGCAACTACGCTATCATTATTCTATGTAGGTAAATCGGGTAGTCCATTCTCCTATTATTATAACGGAGACTTAAACGGTGATAACTCTCAATCATCTGGAAATACAGGTAACGATTTGATTTATATACCAAGAAGCTCATCGGAAATTAAGTTAGTAACTATTCCAGCAGTAACAACGGGCAATACTCCTTCACCTGCTATATCTCCTGCAGATCAATGGACTGCGTTAGATAAATATATCAATAATGATCCTTATTTGAGTTCAAGAAGAGGCCAGTATGCCCGAAGAAATGCAGCGAGAATGCCTTGGGAACATCAATTTGATGCTCGTATTATGCAAGATCTTGGTGTGCTTTTCAAGGGTTCGAAAAACACACTTCAATTGTCTTTCGACATCATCAATGTTGGTAATTTATTGAACAAAGATTGGGGAAGACAGTATAGTATCTTCAACAGTGCTTACGCATTGATTAATTACTCTACAGCTAATGGTGGAGGTTATACTTTCAGAGCTCCGGCTACAGGTGTCGCTTATGGTGAATCTCCATTTGCATCTAGATGGCAAGGTCAAGTTGGATTACGTTACAATTTCAACTAGTACTCAAAAACAATATTTTTAAAGGGTGGCCATTTTCGGTCACCCTTTTTTTGTGATCATATTTTTGTATCTTCATAGTAAGCCAAACCCAAATGAAGCAACAATTTCTACTTCTATTATCTAAGAGTTTTCTTTTTCTGTGCCTACTGTTATCCTCAGATGCCTCAGCTCAAAGTATAAAACCTAAATTTAAGGTGATTGCCTTCTATACGGGCAAGAACGATCAGGCACACATAAGCTACGTCCATGAAGCTAACAAATGGTTTCCGAAGATGGGCTTAAAATATGATTTCAATTATGATTCAACCAGCAACTGGAATAATTTAAATGCAACGTTTTTATTGAAATATCAGGTGGTTCTCTTTCTTGACACCAGGCCAGAAAAACCTGCTCAGCGCAAAGCATTTGAGGATTACATGAATAAAGGTGGGGCATGGATGGGATTTCACTTTGCAGCTTTCGCTCTTAAATCTTCATCCTATCCCCAAAATTGGAATTGGTACCATCAGACTTTTCTAGGGTCGGGAGAGTATGCGAGCAACACTTGGCGCCCAACATCAGCTGTGTTAAAGGTTGAAGATTTAAAGCATCCAGTAACTAGTAAACTAGCAAACACGTTTAAGTCAGCACCCAACGAATGGTATCGCTGGGAAAGAGATCTAAGAAAAAATGCAGACATCAAGATTTTATTGTCCATCGATAGCACTAGTTTTCCTTTAGGTACTGGTCCAAAGCAATACGAGATTTGGCATACCGGTTATTATCCCGTTGCCTGGACTAATAAAAAATACAAAATGATATATGTGAACATGGGACATAATGATATGGACTATGAAGACCCACCTTATAACAAAGAGCTATCTCACACATTTGACAATGAGGAACAAAGCAAATTTATCCTCTCCAGTTTGTTGTGGTTGGGGCAGTCAAAAAAATAATTTTATTACTTTTATAATATGATCAAATTTTCTAAAAGCTATCAAGCCATGTTAGTTGTTTTTATGGCTTGCTCAACTTCGACTTCCGCATTTGCACAACTGCAGTTCTCTGGGGAGGGAAATCTTAAATATGTCGATCCAAGGATAGGTAATGTAGGTGCAATTCTGGAACCAACCAGACCAACAATACAACTTCCTAACCAGGTCATCAGAATGACGCCGCAAAGGGCGGATTATATCGATGATCAGATCAGTAACTTTCCTTTAACGGTTGTCTCTCACCGTAACGGGCAGGTGTTCTCGGTTAAACCCGCTTTATCAGCCACCGATAAAAAGCGTATGACTTATGACCATGATCTGGAAGTTAACAGGCCTTGGTACTATTCGACTTATTTAGTTGACAATGACATTAAAGTCGAATTTACGCCCGGCAAGAAAGTAGGAATTTTTAAGTTTAGTTTCCCTGAAAAAGGCGGAAAAGCTTTAATATTCGATCGCTATAACGGCGGAGCAAGTGAATATAAATTTGCTTCAGATAAAGAGCTAACTGGTATGGAAACATGGGACGGAGTTAAGATTTACCTATATGGCGTATTCAACGCTAGTTCTAGCTCAGAAAAAGACGGCAATAGGCTTCTTGTGACTTTCGACACTAAAGCTCCTAAAATCATTGAGTTTAGATACGCCTTATCTTTCATCAGTGCTGATCAGGCGAAGAAGAACTACGCTAATGAATTGAAGTCAGCGACTTTCGATCAACAGACCAAATTGGGTGAAGCTGCCTGGTCGAAGGTGATCAATCAAATTCAGTCGACTGGCGGTACTGATGCGCAAAAGCGTTCATTTTATACTGCGCTTTATCGTTGCTATGAGCGTATGGTTGATATCACTGAGGATGGTAAATACTATAGTGGTTACGACAAAAAGATTCATACTACAAACCGTCCTTTCTTTGTGGATGACTGGGTTTGGGACACCTATTTAGCACAACACCCATTAAGGACAATTCTTAATCCTGCCATGGAAGGTGATATGTTAAATTCCTATGTTGACATGTACAAACAGAGCGGATGGGTACCTACATTCCCTCTTCTGTATGGTGATAATCCATGTATGAATGGTTTTCACTCTACCATAACCTTCCTTGATGGCTACCGTAAAGGCATCAGAAATTATGACGTTATGGCCGCTTACGAAGGCATGTACAAAAATGCGACTCAAGCAACAATGCTTCCGTGGAAAAACGGTCCGAAAACTGATCTGGAAGATTTCTACTACGATAAAGGGTATTTTCCTGCGTTAAAGCCAGGAGAGAAAGAAACCAACACTACCGTTCATGACTTTGAAAAACGGCAGGCTGTCGCCATTACTTTAGGTCACAGTTATGACGATTGGGCATTGGGACAGATGGCAAAAGAGCTGAACAAACCAGCAGACTTTGCAAAATTCTCTGCAAGAGCAGATTATTATAAAAATCTTTGGGATCCAAAAACACAAATGTTCCTTCCTAAAGATAAAGATGGTAACTGGATTGATATTGATCCAAAGTTTGCTGGTGGTATGGGTGGCCGCGACTTCTATGATGAAAACAATGGATGGACGTACCTATGGCAGGTACAGCACGATGTAAAAGGTTTAATAAACCTTTTTGGCGGTGTACCGAGTTTTGAAGCTAAACTTGATCAATTGTTTCGTGAGCCACTTGGTAGAAGTAAATATGAACTTTGGGCAAAATTTCCTGACTTTACCGGTATCAACGGGCAATTTTCTATGGGTAATGAGCCAAGTTTCCATATTCCTTACCTTTTCAATTTTACTTCTTCCCCATGGAAAACACAAAAGAAAATACGCTTCTTGTTAGATACCTGGTATAAAGACAACGTTTTCGGAATTCCAGGCGATGAAGATGGTGGCGGTATGTCTGCCTTTGTGGTATTTTCGTCTATGGGTTTCTATCCAGTAACTCCTGGGACGCCTGTATATACAATCGGTAGTCCGGTATTTGAGAAAGTAGCCATTGACCTGGCAAACGGCAAACAATTCCAAATGATTGCGAACAAATGCTCTGTAATAAACAAGTACATTCAAAGTGCGAAGTTGAACGGAAAAGTTTTAGATACACCTTGGTTTACGCATGAGCAGTTGGTGTCTGGTGGTAAACTGGAGTTGGAAATGGGACCACTTCCCAACAAAATGTGGGGGCTAAAATAGCTGAATAGATTGCTATTATTGTTTAGTATACATGTATTTGATTCTTTAGATATATTTATACCTTCATATTAACTGAATACGAACCAATAACACCAATTGATTAATGAAAAGGAAGTTCCTAATCTGTATTATCGGGGTGTCTATGCTGGTATATACCTGCAAAGTAGCACAAAAGTCATTACCTCGCGATGCAAATGGTAAAGTCATTGTAAACCTCAACCCATCACATGCATATTTATCTCCTGAAGAGAGTCTTAAAACCATACATCTTCCTAAAGGGTACCATTTAGAGCTTGTTGCAAGTGAACCCATGATCCATGAACCCGTGGCAATTGCCTGGGACGGGAACGGTCGACTGTTCGTAGCCGAGATGAATACCTATATGCAGGATGCAAATGGTACAGGTGAGTCTAATCGGATATGTACAATCAAGCGCCTGGAGGACACAAATGGAGACGGAAAGATGGATAGATCTGTGGTTTTCCTGGATAGCCTTCTTTTACCAAGGATGATTTTGGCACTCGATGACAGACTTTTGGTAGCAGAAACTTATGACAACAGCATCTATAGTTATCGTGATACTAACGGCGATGGCATTGCTGATGAGAAAAAGAAAGTATTTAGTAATGAAAAGGAAAATCACAGTAACTTAGAACACCAAAGAAGCGGCCTCGTATGGAATCTGGACAATAATATCTATGTTACTGTAGAAAATATGCGCTATAGGTTTGAAAACGGTTTACTTACGCCTGAGTACCTTCATGAAGGTCCCGGCGGACAATGGGGCCTTGCTAATGACAACTACGGTAAGCTTTATTTCTCTGCAGCAGGAGGGGAGGCACCAGCCCTAAATTTTCAGCAGAATCCATACTTCGGTAGTCTGGATTTTGGCGATCAATATGACAATGAATTTCAAGCTGTTTGGCCAATTATTTCTACTCCAGATGTGCAGGGAGGATTTAAAAGGTTACGTCCGGATAGTACGTTAAATCATTTTACAGCATGCACCGGTCAATCTATTTTCAGAGGTAACTCATTACCTTCAGATTTAAGTGGCGACCTGTTGATTTGTGAGCCTGTAGGCCGCTTAATCAGAAGAGCAAAAGTGATCAATACAAGTGGGAAGATCACACTAAAGAATGCCTACGAAAAGGAAGAATTCATTGCATCGACAGACATGAATTTCAGACCTGTTAACACGGCAACTGGTCCTGATGGTTGTCTGTATATCGTAGACATGTACAGAGGAATTATTCAGGAAAGTGCCTGGACAAAACCTGGAAGTTACCTACGCCCCGAAATTGTTAAACGAGGATTAGATAAAAATACCAGTCGTGGTCGCATTTACCGCTTGGTTCATGATGGCATCAAACCAGATAAAACTTTACCAAGAATGCTAAGTGTGCCAAGCGCACAATTGGTTCCCTATTTGACCCATGCAAATGGCTGGTGGAGAGATAATGCGCAAAAAATTATCGTTGTTAGGGGAGACAAGACTTTGGTTCCGGCTTTGACAACTATGGCCTTAACCTCAACTTCAGCTCTTGGAAGGATTCATGCCTTATGGACCCTGGATGGTCTTAATGCACTGGAACGCGAGACCTTGCATAAAGCTTTAAAAGATAAAGATCCAGAGGTTCGGAGAACCGCGGTGTGGATTGCTGAAAAGGAAGTACGAAAAGGTGATGCGAATTTGGTTGCATCCCTCGAGTCATTAAAAGACGATCAAAGTGCCGATGTGCGTTATCAACTTGCCTTGACCTTACGGTTCAATGATTCTGAAAAATCAGAAAGCATCAAAACAGACTTGGTTGCGAACCATCCGGAAGATCTGGTTATGGCTGCCTCTCAAAAGAAATTTCAGAGTCAGATGAATGAGCGTCTGGCAAGGGAGAAGCAAAATAAAAAGCTCGAAGAAGCGGATCAAAAACTAGTATTAGAGGGTGCTATCATCTTCAAGCAGTTATGTGCAACCTGTCATGGAGCCGATGGAAAGGGAGTGATCAGTGGGGGTAAAGGCCTTCCAGCACCCGTTCTTTCCGGTGCTAAAGATGTAAACGGGGATCCCGAAAAATTGATCAAAATCTTGCTACATGGCCTTTCAGGACCTGTAGATGGTAAGTCATACACCGATATAATGCCCGCCTTAGGATTCAATAGCGATGTGTATATTGCTTCTGTACTCAGCTACATTAGAAGCAATATGGGAAATAAAGCTTCATTAGTAAAAACTACTGATGTTAAAATGGTGAGGGAAGCAACTTCTGGAAGAAGAGAGTCATGGACGATCGCAGAGCTTGATGCTTTGAAAAAATAATCGGATATTTAAAATTATTACTACCCCTGTAACCACGTAACCAAATATATGCTTAACATTCAAACTTCTAAATTATTCTGGGCAAGCTGTCTCGCTCTATTAGTAACCTCACTTTCATTCGGTATCCGTGCGGGTATGATGAACCAGTTGGGGATTGATTTCCAACTCAATGCTACGCAATTAGGTACCATTACCGCGACGGCTTTCTGGGGCTTTCCATTGGCGATCGTTGTTGGCGGGTTCATTGTCGACATTATCGGAATGAAACGTCTGCTGGTGATGGCCTTCATTTTTCATCTAGCAGGTATCGCTTTAACTATTTTCGCACAAGGATACTGGACTTTGTTTTTCTCCACCCTATTAATTGGGATCGCTAACGGAACGGTTGAAGCGGCATGTAATCCATTGGTTGCCACTTTGTATCCAGAAAACAAAACCACACGACTAAATTATTTCCACCTTTGGTTCCCTGGAGGAATCGTTATCGGAACATTATTGGTAACCCTCTTTGTTCATTTGGGAATAGGATGGCAGGTACAAGTTGCCATGATGCTAATCCCAACTTTGATCTATGGTTACCTGTTTTCTAAATTAGAGTTCCCGGTTACCGAACGTGTATCATCAGGGTATTCAAGTTCTGATATGTATAAAGCAGTGCTGTCTCCATTATTTATTTTCATGTTTATCTGCATGTTCGGTACCGCCATTACGGAGCTGTTCACCGGTCAATGGATAGGGTTATTGCTTAAAAACGTCACCGATAATGCGATTTTGCTTTTGACGCTAACTACCGGCATCATGGTAATCGGTCGTGCCTTCGCGAAACCTATAGTAAAACAATTGTCTCCACAGGGTGTGTTGCTTATGTCTGCAATTTTAGCGGCGACAGGATTATACATGTTGAGTACTTTCAGTGGAAACTCCATCTTTTTTGCAGCGGTGGTTTTCGGTATTGGAGTATGTTACTTCTGGCCAACAATGATTGGTTTTGTTGCAGAGAACATTCCGAAATCGGGTGCACTGGGCTTAAATCTAATCGGTGGAGCCGGGATGTTTGCAGTATCGATTTATACAATATTTATGGGTAGTTTCTATGACGGATTAATTATTAACCGTTTACCAAAAGGAGCTGTTTTAGATACTTACGTAAAAGCTCCTGAGGGCTCCATCGAGGCAGGTGCTTTGGGTGCAGCAAAAAATCTGGCCGGTCCGGAGGTTTTACAGGTAACCTTAATTATTCCTATTGTTTTAATCATCGCCTTTACTGGATTAGTGCTTTATATGAGATCACGAAAAGCTAAATTAGCAATAGCCTAAACATTTAAATTTATATACATGCTGCTACTAGGAATTGATGTAGGTACATCATCCATTAAAGTTTCCGTTGTTGATGCCGCGAATAGCAGCATTCTTGCAACAGCCCAATATCCCGATACAGAATCAGAAATCCTTACCTTAAAACATGGCTGGGCAGAGCAAAGTCCAGATATGTGGTGGGAACACGTCCAAAAAGCCGTCGCAAGGTGTAACGTAAATAATAATTATAATCCAAAAGATATCGCTGCGATAGGTATTGCTTATCAAATGCATGGGCTTGTCATTATTGACGAAGATGGAAACAGTTTGAGAAATAGCATCATCTGGTGCGATAGTCGCGCTGTTGAAACTGGTGATGCTGCATTGGCAGCTATTGGTACGGAACATGCGCTGGAGCATTTGTTGAATTCTCCTGGAAACTTTACGGCCTCTAAGCTTGCTTGGGTCAAAGCCAATGAGCCTGAAGTGTATGCTAAGATTGCAAAAGTTATGCTACCTGGTGATTACATTGCGTTTAAGCTTACAGGCGAAGTTACAACTAGTATTTCTGCATTATCTGAAGGGATCTTTTGGGATTTTAAGGAGAACGAGCTTTCAAAAGATGTTATGAATCATTATGGTTTTGATGAGCGGGTAATACCAACTATTAATCCTGTATTCTCGACTCACGGACATCTTTCTAATCCTGTGGCTACCTTGCTCGGACTGAAAGCAGGAATTCCTGTGTCGTATAAGTCCGGCGATCAGCCCAATAATGCACTATCTTTGAATGTAACAGAACCCGGCGAAGTTGCTGCCACCGCAGGAACGTCTGGAGTGATTTACGGAGTAACTGACAAGCTATTTTGCGATCCGCAATCACGTGTAAATACCTTTGCACATGTGAACCACAGCATTGAAAAGCAACGTCTTGGCGTTTTGCTTTGTATCAATGGGACAGGGAGTATGAACAGGTGGACTAAGACACTTGCTGGTTTTGATTTAAGTTATCCTCAAATGAATCAAGCTGCGGCAGCAGTCCCGCCCGGCAGTGAAGGCTTGAGCGTATTGCCTTTTGGTAATGGGGCAGAGCGAATGCTAAATAATAGAATCGCTGGAGCCCACTTACGCAACATAGATCTTAATTTGCATACCAGTGGGCATATCTTCAGGGCTGTTCAAGAGGGTATTGCATTCTCCTTTAGATACGGTTTAGATATCTTAAGAGAGAACGGCATGCAGCCATCTATAATAAGAGCTGGATTGTCAAACCTGTTTTTGAGTGAAGTTTTCACGCAGTCCTTTGTAGACATTACCGGAGTGCCTGTAGAACTTCATGAAAGCGATGGAAGTTATGGAGCAGCCATCGGCGCCGGCATTGGCGCAGGGATTTATGCCTCCGCAGGTGATGCCTTTAGTTATAAGAAACCGTTAAAGACGGTTGAGCCGTCATCCGTGTCCTTGGAAGATTATTATCAAGACTGGAAAAAACTTCTGGTTGTCCAGTTAGCAAATTAATATAAATAAATAACACCAATAAATCATTGTAATATGTCAACACTTAATTCAGAGAACGAGTTTTTTAAAGGAATTCAGCAGGTAAAGTTTGAAGGACCTGAAAGCGATAATCCATTAGCCTTCCGATATTACGATCCTGAAAGGGTCATTGCAGGTAAAACATTAAAAGATCATTTGCGTTTCGCAGGTGCGTACTGGCATTCTTTCTGTGGCAATGGAGCAGATCCATTTGGTGCACCGACACATAATTTCGCCTGGGATGTAAAATCTGATCCCGTAGAGCGTGCTAAAGATAAAATGGACGCAGCATTCGAGTTCTTAACTAAAATGAGCCTTCCTTATTATTGTTTCCACGATCTAGATATAGTTGATTACGGAACTGATATTAAAGAAAACGACCGTAGGTTACAAACATTAGTGGATTATGCCAAAGAGAAGCAGGCGGCCACTGGAGTTAAACTATTATGGGGTACTGCCAATTTGTTTTCGAACCCTCGATATATGAATGGTGCGGCTACCAATCCGGATTTCCATGTACTTGCTCATGGTGCTGCACAAGTAAAAGCTGCGATTGATGCAACAATTGCACTTGGCGGTGAAAACTATGTATTCTGGGGCGGAAGAGAGGGTTATATGTCGCTATTGAACACCAATATGAAGCGTGAACAGGAGAATTTTGCAAAGTTTCTTCATGCATCTAAAGACTATGCGCGCAAAAATGGATTTAAAGGGACCTTCTTTATAGAGCCAAAGCCATGTGAGCCAACTAAACATCAATATGACTACGATGCTGCTACGGTTTTAGGATTTCTTCAGAAATATGATTTAATGGATGATTTCAAGCTTAACCTTGAAGTAAACCACGCAACACTGGCTGGCCATACCTTCCAACATGAGTTACAAGTTGCGGCGGATGCTGGTTTACTTGGTTCGATCGATGCAAACCGTGGCGATACTCAAAACGGATGGGATACTGATCAGTTTCCTAACAATATCAATGAACTTGTTGAATCGATGATGATCATTATAGAAGCCGGTGGATTGCAAGGTGGGGGTATCAATTTTGATGCTAAAATTCGAAGAAACTCTACTGACCCGGCTGATCTTTTCTATGCGCATGTTGGTGGTATGGATCTTTTTGCACGTGCATTAATCATCGCTCATGAAGTATTGGATAAATCTGAATACAAGAAAATCAGAACAGACAGATATGCTTCTTTTGATTCTGGAAAAGGTAAAGAATTTACAGATGGTAGCTTAACATTAGAGCAATTGCGCGAGTATGCAATTGAAAAAGGTGAACCAGCGAAAATTAGTGGTCGCCAGGAATATTTGGAGAACTTGATCAACAGATACATATAATATATTAAATGAAAAGGATCCTTTCCTTAATAGCCCTCTCTTTTTTTTTCTTAAACTGTTATTCCCAGTCCAAGTCTCCTCTCCATGGAGACTTGAAACTGTGGTATGATAAGCCGGCTGATAAGGTTTGGGAAGCCGCGTTACCAATCGGCAACGGCCGGATAGCGGCTATGGTGTTTGGAAACCCTGCTTCGGAACTAATTAAGCTTAACGAGGCAACGATCTGGTCTGGGGGACCAAATAGGAATGATAATCCAAAAGCGCTCGCTGCGCTCCCAGAAATAAGGAAATTGATTTTTGCCGGTGAATATGCCAAAGCAAGTGATTTGGCAGCACCCAATTTGGAGTCTCGAATCAATGGGATGAATTATCAATTACTTGGCAATCTTAAAATTGCTTTTCCTGGCCATGAAGCTTATAGTAGCTATTATCGTGATCTTGATCTGGATAGAGCTGTTGCGAAGACTAGCTATATTGTAAATGGGGTTACGTTTACCCGAGAAATCTTTGCCTCCCTTACTGATCAGGTAATCGCATTACGAATCACAGCAAGTAAGCCCGGACAATTGAATTTTTCAGTAGGAATGGAAAGTAATCAGAAGGTTGAGCTTGGTACGCGAAATGGAAATCAGTTGATTCTTAATGGGATTTCAGGAGATAAAGATGGTGTCAAAGGAGCAGTAAAGTTCAATTCAATTGTCCAAGTGAACACCGAGGGTGGAAAGATCAACGCTACTGATAATGCTTTACAGATAGCTGGTGCCAATTCAGCTAACTTGCTTATTTCCATCGCTACAAACTTCAATAACTACAAAGACCTTACAGGAGATGAAAATAGGAGAGCAGCAGATTACCTGGCAAGGGTTGGGTCTAAAAGTTATGATATTTTAAAGAAGGATCATATTGCAGCTTATCAAAAGTTATTTCATCGAGTTAGTTTAGACCTTGGTACAAGTGCTGCCGCAAAAGAACCTACCGATGTTAGGATTGCGAACTTTGCAAAAGGTGGAGATCCTGCATTGGCCAGTCTATATTTCCAATTCGGTAGGTATCTATTGATTTCATCTTCACAGCCAGGTGGACAACCGGCTAACCTTCAGGGAATATGGAATGACAAAATGAATCCACCCTGGGGCAGTAAGTATACCATCAATATCAATACAGAGATGAATTACTGGCCTGCAGAATCAACAAATCTGACAGAAATGCACGAGCCATTGGTGAAAATGGTGCAAGAGCTTTCTGAAACAGGGAGGGAAACAGCAAAAGTAATGTATGGTTCGAATGGCTGGGTAACCCACCACAATACGGATTTATGGCGCATCACAGGTCACGTGGATGGCGTATATTCAGGCATGTGGCCAATGGGTGGTGCTTGGCTAAGCCGCCATCTTTGGGACAAATATCTGTACAGTGGTGATAAAAAATATCTAGCTTCTGTTTATGAGGACATAAAAGGCTCGGCGGAATTTTACAGTGATTTCCTTACGGAAGAACCAACACATAAATGGTTAGTGGTTGCCCCCTCAAACTCACCCGAAAACGCCCCGGCAGTTGCCAAAGGCAAATCCATTCAGGCTGGCACAACGATGGACAATCAGATCTTATTTGAACTATTTTCGAATGTGATACGTGCCTCAGAAATACTGGGTAAAGATAAGGAATTTGCGGAAAGGTTGAAGGACCTCAGAAAACGTCTTCCTCCAATGCAGATCGGTCAGCATAGCCAGCTTCAGGAATGGATGATTGATCTTGACAATCCGGGAGATAAACACAGGCATGTGTCTCATTTATTTGGTGTATTTCCTGCCGGAGAAATATCTCCATACCGCACGCCAGAGTTATTTGATGCTGCAAGGACTTCGTTATTATATAGAGGAGATGTATCTACAGGCTGGTCTATGGGCTGGAAAGTCAACTTATGGGCACGTTTCCTGGATGGAAACCATGCCTATAAATTACTCACCGATCAATTAAGTCCCGCTACAAATCGTTCAGAATCAGGTGGAACATATCCTAATCTGTTTGATGCGCATCCGCCATTCCAAATTGATGGTAACTTCGGCTGCACAGCCGGTATTGCCGAAATGCTCGTACAAAGTTATGATGGAAACATCCATTTGTTGCCTGCTTTACCAGATGTTTGGTTGAAGGGCAGCGTAAGTGGTTTAAGAGCAAGGGGCGGCTTTGAAATTGTAAACCTCAGTTGGAATAATGGTAAGGTGATGAAAGTGGAAATCAAATCTACATTAGGTGGCAAATGCAGGTTAAGGGTTCCTAGTCCGCTAAAAGGTAAGTTAAGGTTGGCACAAGGAGAGAACACGAACCCATTTTATCAGGTCAATAAAACGCCAAAGCCTTTAATATCAGATAAAGCGAAGCTAAATCCTACTGGTGTAAAAGGAACACTACTTTATGATTTTGATACAAAACCGGGACAAACGGTTATATTTACGTTGTAGTTTTTTAAAACCAACCAAATATTTATAAATAAACATGAACGATCTAATCGCTAAGCCAGCTTTCACTGACAAAAAATTCATTGTTACCATCATTTTCGTCACCTCACTTTTCATGTTCTGGGGGATTGCCATTACGATGGCGGACTCTTTAAATAAACATTTTCAGTCAGTATTAAGCCTTTCCAAAACACAATCTGCTTTTGTACAGTTTGCCATCTTTGGAGCTTATGGAGTAATGGGAATCCCTGCAGGGTTGTTTATGAAACGGTTTGGTTATAAAAGCGGCGTCTTACTAGGACTCTCACTTTTTGCCGTCGGTGCGTTTCTTTTCGTCCCTGCAGCAAATTTGTCATCTTTCACCTTTTTCGGACTGGCATTATTTATTCTCGGATGTGGTCTTTCCACGCTGGAAACAGTGGCCCATCCATTCGTTGCCGCTCTTGGTGACCAGAGAACAAGTGATCAGCGCATAAACTTCGCCCAAGCATTTAATGCAGTGGGCGCAATGTTAGGCCCGGCGATTGGTGCTCATTTTTTATTCGGAAAACATATTGAAGGTAGCACAGATCTAACCTCTGTTAAAATGCTTTATTTGGCCATAGGCGGAGTAATTGCAGTGATTGCAATTATATTCTCTTTTGTAAAAGTTCCGCCGACAACCGATCCACATGCCGTTTCGATAGCTGATGCTGATGCAGTTAACGTAGATGTTGAGCCTGAAAGGAACCTGTTTAGTCACAGACATTTTAGATGGGCGGTAATTGCGCAGTTTTTTAACGTAGCCGCGCAGGCTGGTACCTGGGCTTTCTTTATAAATTATGGTCATGAGATCATGGGCTTCACCGAGTTAAAGGCTGGCAACTACATGGTTATTTTTATGGGAATGATGTTGGCAGGTCGTTTTATCGGCACTTTCTTAATGCGCATCATTGCACCCAATAGCTTACTTGCAGTCTTTGCGGTAGGAAGTATCATAAGCTGCATAATTGTTGCACAGAATCTAGGATGGACTTCATACACCGCCTTATTTGCTATTAATTTCTTTTTTAGCATCATGTTCCCAACGATTTTTAGTCTTGGACTCAAGAACCTTGGAAAACATACCCAGCAAGCCGCATCATTTATTTCGATGGGTGTAGTAGGAGGTGCTTTCTTCCCATTTGTAATGGGCTTTATAGCAGATAAACATGGAATAGGAGAAGCCTACTATGCACCGATCATTTGTTATATTGTCATTTTCTTATTTGCATCGAAATATTACAAAGTAAAACACCACTAATAACCAATTTATCAATACTTAATAAGAACACACACAAATGAAAATAATTATTAATAAATTGATACTAGGCGCCGTGCTATGCCTGAGCAGTCAACTTGTAAACGCTCAAGATTGGGCAAACTTGAAACGTTTTCAAGAAGAAAACGGAAAGCTCGTTGCACCTGCTCCTAATGAAAATCGCGTTGTCTTCATGGGTAATTCCATAACTGAAGGCTGGAAAAATACTTCCCCTGAATTCTTTAACGGCAGGCCATACATTAACAGGGGAATAAGCGGACAAACTACGCCACAAATGTTGATTCGTTTCCATCAGGATGTAGTAAACATCAAGCCTAAGGTTGTGGTGATGCTTTGCGGTATTAATGACATCGCTGGCAATACCGGTCCTTCTACCCTTGAAATGATCGAAGACAATATTGCTGCGATGGCTGAGATAGCTAGAGCCAATAAAATCAGTGTTGTGTTATCCTCAGTACTTCCTGCCTTTGACTTTCCATGGAAACCAGGAATGGAACCTGCTAATAAGGTTATTGCCTTAAATAAATGGATAAAAGAATATGCTGCAATACATAAACTGATCTATCTTGATTACTTTTCTGCCATGAAAGATGAAAGAAATGGTTTATCTAAGGAGCTTGCCAAGGATGGTATTCATCCAACTAAAGCAGGCTATGCAATTATGGAGCCTTTGGCAGAAAAGGCTATCGCACAGGCGCTAAAAAAGAAAATTAAATAAGAGACTTAATTATAAACGAACTTACCGTTTTCTGTTATAATGGTGACCTGTTTTTTGTCCGAAGCTTCAACCTTGCCAATAATTTGTGCGTCAATGTTGAAGCTTCTTGAGATCTCAATAATTGAATCAGCTAGCTCTGCTGGAATATAGAGTTCAATACGGTGACCCATATTGAATACTTTGTACATCTCTTTCCAATCAGTGCCAGATTGTTCCTGAATTAATTTAAAAAGCGGAGGTATAGGAAACAAGTTGTCTTTTATGATATGGACATCATCATTTACAAAGTGAAGCACCTTTGTTTGTGCACCACCACTGCAGTGAACAATACCATGTATTTCGGAGCGGAAACCTTCTAAAACTTTCTTTATCACAGGAGCATAAGTGCGGGTTGGAGACAATAAAAGCTTACCAGCTGTCACTGTTGTTCCTTTTGCATCCACAACTACAGGATCTGTAAGTTTCTTACCACCGGAAAAAACCAAATCATAAGGAACCGCAGGATCAAAACTTTCAGGGAAAGCATCCGCCACTGATTTATCGAAAACATCATGTCGTGCAGAGGTCAACCCATTCGAACCCATACCGCCATTATATTCGCTTTCATAGCTGGCCTGTCCGCTTGATGACAAGCCTACAATCAAGTCACCAGCCTGAATTTTATCGTTACTAATGATCTTATCGCGTTCAATGCGACAAGTTACGGTAGAATCCACAATGATAGTTCTAACTAGATCACCTACATCAGCAGTTTCACCACCTGTAGAGTAAATTGAAATTCCTTGTAAACGCAGTTCAGCAAGAATCTCTTCCGTACCGTTTATGATCGCAGCAATCACCTCTCCCGGAATCAGGTTCTTGTTTCTTCCAATTGTAGAGGATAAAAGGATGTTATCAATAGCGCCAACACAGATTAGATCATCAATGTTCATGATAATTGCGTCCTGAGCAATGCCTCTCCATACAGAGATGTCGCCAGTCTCTTTCCAGTAAACGTAAGCCAAAGAAGACTTAGTACCAGCTCCGTCAGCATGCATAATATTACAGAATGCATCATCACCACCTAATATATCAGGAATGATTTTACAAAAAGCCTGAGGAAAAATACCCTTATCAATATTCTTAATAGCCTGGTGTACATCCTCTTTTGATGCAGAAACTCCGCGTTGGTTATACCTGTTATCACTCATGTGTTGCAAAGATAGGGAAACACCTGAATTCTACAATTCCGAGGGTGTTTTTAGAACAAAAAATAACCTCGGCCATGACAGCTGAGGTTATAAAAACTAAAAAATAGTTCAGTATTTAGGTGGTCGGTTTATTTCAAGAACAACAACTCTCTAAATTTGGGCAGAGGCCAAAGGCTATCGTCAACAATTTGCTCTAATTTATCTGTATGGTAGCGGATGGTGTCGAAGTAAGACTTGACTTCCAAATCGTAGCTGATTGCTTTATCACGGGTATCTTCAATGTGGTTGGTCACTTTACGTGCCTCTAACATGCTATCGATACTAGTTTTAACAATACCTAAATGCTCAGATATCTTTCCTATGATGGCTAAAGGAGTTTCTAAAGCCTCTTTGCTAAGTCCAAGTTCTTTCAATCCTTTGGCGTTTTCGATCAATGTATTTTGGTAAGCAATCGCAGCAGGGATGATCATGCTGTGTGTTACTTCACCCATTACTCTTGCTTCGATCTGAAGTTTTTTGTAATAGTTCTCTAACAATATCTCATGGCGGGCATGAAGCTCACGTTTGCTGAAGATGTTAGTTTTGGTAAACAACTCAGTAGATTTCTCACTTACATAAGCATCTAAGGCTACTGGAGTAGTTTTGATGTTAGACAAGCCACGTTTTTCAGCTTCATCCGCCCATTCCTGGCTATAACCATTTCCTTCAAAACGGATATCTTTAGATTCTTTGATATATTTTTTGATCACTGTTAAAAGCGCAACATCTTTCTTCTCGCCTTTTTTAATCAGTTTATCAACGTCAACTTTAAATTTAACCAATTGATCAGCAACGATTGCATTTAAAACAGTCATTGGTGCAGATGAGTTCGCAGAAGAACCTACCGCTCTCAACTCAAATTTGTTACCAGTGAAGGCAAACGGAGAAGTACGGTTACGGTCAGTATTGTCTAACAAGATTTGTGGAATCTTAGGAATACCTAACCACAATGCATTGTCTTCTTTCACTTTTTTGCTGATGCGTGAGTGTTCGATCTCATCCAATACTTCGTTTAATTGCTGACCGAGGAAGATAGAGATAATTGCAGGTGGAGCTTCGTTAGCACCTAAACGGTGATCGTTGCTTACAGAAGCAATAGAAGCTCTCAATAAATCAGCATGCTCATGAACAGCTTTTACAGTATTCACAAAGAATGCTAAGAACATTAAGTTGTTTTTAGGCGTTTTACCTGGAGCCAAAAGGTTTTTACCAGTATCAGTAATTAATGACCAGTTGTTGTGCTTTCCTGATCCGTTAATTCCAGCATATGGTTTTTCGTGTAATAACACTTTGAATTTATGTCTTAAAGCAACTTTCTCCATCAAATCCATTAACAATTGGTTATGATCGATAGCTAAGTTGATTTCTTCGTAAATAGGAGCACACTCAAATTGCATAGGAGCAACTTCATTGTGTCTTGTTTTCAAAGGGATACCTAATTTTAAAGCTTCATTTTCAAAGTCAACCATATAACTAAAAACACGCTCAGGAATAGATCCGAAATAGTGATCTTCCAATTGTTGACCTTTAGCAGACATGTGTCCAAATAGCGTACGTCCAGTCATTACTAAATCTGGACGAGCGTTATATAAAGCAAGATCCACAAGGAAGTATTCTTGCTCAATACCTAAAGAGGCATTTACTTTAGTAATACTTTTATCGAAATACTGACAAACATCAACAGCAGCTTTATCCATAGCATTTAACGCTTTCAATAAAGGAGCTTTGTAATCTAATGCTTCACCAGTGTAAGAAACAAAAACTGTAGGAATACAAAGTGTTTTACCAGCTGCGCTTTCCATTATGAATGCCGGAGAAGAAGGATCCCATGCAGTATAACCACGTGCCTCGAAAGTATTACGGATGCCACCATTAGGGAAACTTGAAGCATCTGGCTCTTGCTGAACTAAAGCGCTTCCTGCAAATATTTCAATCGGACCATCGCTGCTAGGTTCAAAAAATGAATCATGTTTCTCAGCAGTAGTACCCGTTAACGGTTGGAACCAGTGCGTGTAGTGCGTTGCACCTTTTCCCATAGCCCAGCTTTTGATCGCAGTTGCGATGTGATTAGCATCTTCCTGGTTGATCAATTCACCGTTGTCGATGGCTGAAACAAGTTTATTGTAAACCTCTTTTGATAAGAAATCTTTCATTTTTTTCTTATCAAAAACATTAGCGCCAAAAAAATCTGAGATTTTAGTCGATGGCGACTTAACCTCAGGTGAAATCCTTGATTGCGCTTCTTTTAATGCAATTGTCCTTAAGCTTTTCATTTATTTGTTTGAATATTTATTGAAAATAAAGTTTTTGTTCAGTTTTTCTATGGAAATTGATGTAAAAATACGAATGTGAATATATATTCAAAGGATTTTTAATTATTTGTTAGTAATTATTTAACAAATAAACATTATTTCGACAAACAACATGTGTGATTGGTTGTTTATGTCCTGCTTCAGCAAGTTACGGTTATTGGGCTTATTATTTATCTTGTATATACAAGTGCTTTTAGTTATGTTTGAAATACACTGTATTGTACACCTAACCAAATAACTCTTGAAAAAACCACTATTAAGCTTATTCACCGCTTTAGCTATGATGAGCGCCGTTTGTGGGCAAAACCATAAGCCTGCGCCAGGCAAGTCAAACCTTTCTTTTGTCGACCCATCAATAGGTGGAGTCGGACTTATCCTCGAGCCTACCCGCCCAACTGTTCAGCTTCCTAACCATATGATCCGAGTGTTCCCGGTTAGAAAGGATGCCCTGGATGATCAGGTCAGTTTTTTCCCCTTAACTATTGCATCACATCGAATTGTTTCTCTTTTTCAATTTATGCCGATCAGTGGGAAGGTCGAAAATACCATATGGGATAAAAAGTTGGTATATAACCACGAATTCCTTAGTCCTTACTACTATAAATCCGAATTAGGGGAGGAGAATACCGTGATTGAGTTCGTTCCATCGAAAAAATCTGGAATGTTTAAGCTGAAGTTCCAAAATGATCAGCCGCATTATCTTAGAATGGGAATTTTTAATGAGGATGGAACAATACAGCAAACAGGCAAAAGATCAATCAGCGGAATTGAAGTATTTAGGGGTATGAAGGCTTATTTTTATGCCGAAACCAACAACGATATTCAGGAGTCAATATATCGAACAAAGGATAACAAAAAGCAGGTACTTCTTAAAACAGGTAAAGAGCTAAGCTTCAAATACGGAATTTCCTATATCAGCATTGAACAAGCGAAATTAAACCTTAAAAAAGAGATACCTGACTGGGACTTTCAAACACTAAAGGCCTCAGCATATGATGCCTGGGAGAAAGTGATGTCTCAAATTAACGTGGAGGGAGGAACAGTAGCGCAGAAACGTGTTTTTTATACTTCGCTGTACAGGAGCTACGAGCGAATGGTAGACATTAATGAGTATGGGCAATATTACAGCGCATATGATCACCAGGTTCACAAGAGTGAGAAGCCGTTCTTTGTAGACAATTGGATCTGGGATACTTATATTGCTCTTGAGCCTTTGCACATGATTCTAAATCCTACAAGGGAAGCTGATAAAATTAATTCATATATCACGATGTACCAGCAAGGCGGTTACATTCCCGCCTTCGCCACAATATTTGGAGATTGGCCTGCAATGACAGGAAACCATGCGGCCTCCTGGTTTGCCGATGCTTACTATAAAGGAATCCGCAACTTTGATCTAAATACCGCATACGAAGGGCTTAAAAGGAACTCCGTAGAGGCAACTTTACTTCCCTGGAATAATGGTCCGGCAACTGTGCTCGATTCTTTTTATAACGCAAAAGGCTACATGCCAGGACTTCCATACGGAGAAGCGGAAACCGTTCCCCAAGTGGAGAATGTTTGGGAGAAGCGCCAATCGGTATCTGTGACGTTAGAGAACAGTTTTAGCGACTGGAACATCTCGCAACTAGCGGGGGTATTAGGTAAAAAAGAAGAGGAAAGGTTATTTCTCCGCAGGGCGAAAAATTATGAAAATGTCTACAGGAAAGACAAAGGTTTCATGTGGGCGAAAGACAAGAATGGCAATTGGATAGATAATATGGATCCAAAAGCTGCTGGTCGTGAGTTCTTTACTGAAAATAATGCCTATACGTATAATTGGGTGGTTAAGCATGACCTCAAAGGTCTGTTCAGCCTTATGGGAGGAAGAGAGAAAGCGGAAGAGAAGCTGGATCAGTTGTTTAGGGAAGATCTTGGAACGGCTAAATTTATATTCTGGAAGACTCAACCAGACGCATCGGGATTAGTCGGACAGTTTGTGATGGGTAACGAGCCCAGTTTCCATATCCCATATCTTTATAACTACACTGGTGCTCCATGGAAGACTCAGAAGCGGATAAGAATGCTGTTAGACACTTGGTATACGGATAATTTATTTGGTATTCCTGGCGATGAAGATGGAGGTGGAATGACCGCTTTTGTGGTGTTTTCTATGATGGGATTCTTCCCTGTTACGCCTGGAATTCCTGTTTATAATATTGGCAGTCCGGTGTTTACCAAAATCAGCATCAATCTGCCCAACGGAAAAGTTTTTAAAATCAATGCCAAGGGCAATTCGAAGGAGAATAGATTTATTCAGCGTGCAGCCATTAATGGAAAGCCCTTAAACAAAGCTTGGTTTAAGCACTCAGATTTAGTTTCAGGCGCAACCATCGATTTTCAAATGGGTCCGCGACCAAACAAATCCTGGGCTAGCTCAATAGAAAGTGCAGCACCATCTGGCAATATGTTGCCTGGAGCTAAAATAGATTGGTTACAAAACGACAAATAACGCGGTTATGAAAATATTGAAACCCTATATATTCTACAGCCTGTTGTTGTACTCAAACGTGCTTTTCGCACAGCCTAAACAAGAAAAAACTCTGACTGAGGCATCTGTAATCGATTATGTTGATCCTGGAATTGGAGGATCTGGTATCGTGCTTCAGCCCACACGCGAATTGGTGCACCTGCCAAATTCAATACTTAGGGTGTTTCCAATGAAACAAGATCAGCTCGATGATCAAATCAGTTTCTTCCCTTTAACAACAGTCTCGCACCGTACAGAATTTGCATTTTCTTTTTTACCATTGAAGGGTAAAATGAATGATACTTTTTGGGGCAAGAGGCTCACGATATTAACTGAAAAAGCAACACCTTATTATTATCAGGTGGAAGAAGAAGATACCGGGTTCACAGTCGAGTTCAGCCCTTCAGCAAAGAGTGGTATCTTCCAGATCGACTTCAAGGATGCAAAAGATAATTATCTGCGTCTTGGTCTAAATGGGGGGAGCGGGAATGTACAGTCTGACGGAAAAAGAACGATCACTGGTACGGAAAACATTACTGGTATGAAAGCCTTTTTTTATGCCGAGACCGATCAGGACATGGATGGTTTGAGCTACCAAAACAACAAGGAGAAAAATCGACTACTTGCAAGATTTAATAATTCGACCCTTGTAAAACTTAAATATGGCATTTCTTATATCAGTATTGCACAGGCGAAAATTAATCTGCACACAGAAATACCCGAATGGGATTTCGATAACATCAAAATTAAAGCGAAAAATATCTGGAACAAAAAGCTTTCACAAATTACTGTCAAGGGTGGAACATTTGCTCAGAAAAGAACCTTTTATACATCGCTTTATAGAACGTACGAGCGAATGGTTGACATCAATGAATATGGTCAATACTACAGCGCCTATGACCATCAAATACATAAGAGCGACAAGCCTTTCTATGTTGACAATTGGATCTGGGATCTTTACATCGCGCAAGAGCCGCTACATACCATTCTTGATCCAGCAATGGAGCTGGAGAAGATTAACTCCTACATCGCGATGTACAAACAGAGTGGATGGATGCCTGCATTTGCATTAGCAACGGGAGATTGGCCAGCGATGACAGGCAATCACGCAGCATCGTGGTTTGCAGATGCATGGTCTAAAGGAATCAAGGGCTTTGATGTCAAAACTGCTTATGAAGGGTTGAAAAAGAATTCGTTACAGGGCACCCTGCTTCCATGGAGAAACGGGCCCGCTACAGCTATCGATTCTTTTTACAATGCCAAAGGATATCTATACTCATCAAGACCAGAAGAGCGTGGAAGTAAAGACGGTGTTGATATGGATAAATGGTGGGAAGGCAGAGGCAATGAAGGGGTTTCAATCACACTTGAGTGGAGTATTTGTGACTGGTCAATTGCTCAGCTTGCAACAGCAGCAGGGTATCCGCAGGATAAACCGTTGTTTTTAAAAAGAGCGGCTTGGTGGTCTAATGTTTTCAACGAAGAAGAAGGAATGGTTTGGCCGAAAGATAAGAATGGGAACTGGATAAAACCATATAATCCAAAGTTGTTGGGCAGGGAATACGTAACAGAAAATAATTCGTACACCTATAACTGGACGCCTAAACATGATTTAAAAGGGTTATTTAAAAAGATGGGCGGACTACAGAGAACTGAGGCCAAATTAGATCAACTTTATAGAGAAGACCTCAGTTTGCCAAAGTTCTTGTTCTGGCTAAATCAACCGGATGCATCCGGTTTAGTAGGCCAGTTTGTAATGGGAAATGAACCGAGTTATCACATACCTTATCTCTATAACTACACAGGCTCACCCTGGAAGACTCAGAAGCGCATAAGAATGTTAATGGATACCTGGTTTCCGGATAACGTTTTTGGCATTCCCGGAGATGAAGATGGCGGCGGCACTTGTGCATTCGTAGTATTATCTATGATGGGCTTTTTTCCTGTTACACCAGGAATTCCAGTTTATAACATAGGGAGCCCCTCCTTTACTGAGGTAAGTATAAATCTACCGTCTGGTAAAAAATTCATCCTAAAAGCCTCAAACAATTCTAAAGAAAATGTTTACATTCAAAGAGCTACGCTAAATGGCAAGCTGTTGCCAAAGCCATGGTTTACCCACAGCGATCTTATCAAAGGCGGGGTTATAGAGCTGGTAATGGGCAGTAGACCCAACAAAGTATGGGGAAGCAATGTTGCCGCCGCTGCACCACCTTCGGCTATTGATTTTGACCCTGCGCTTATGAAGTAACTATTGGGAAGTATGTTGATGCTCCACCCAAACCCTAGCGTTTACAAAAGCCTCCATCCAAGGGGAAACCTGATCTTTACGTCCTTTTGGATAGTTAGCCCAATGCCACTGGAATAAAGAACGCTCAATATGAGGCATCATAACCAGGTGGCGACCGCTTTCATCGCACATCATCGCCGTGTTGTAATCAGAACCGTTCGGACTGGCAGGGTAGCTCTCGTAAGCATATTTGGCAACAATGCGGTACTGGTCTTCTGCATATGGCAGTTGGAAACGACCTTCGCCATGTGATACCCAAACACCCAGGGTACTGCCTGCCAACGTAGAGAGCATAACGGAGTTGTTTTCCTTAATTGTTAATGAGGTAAAAATGCTTTCGTGCTTGTGGCTTTCATTGTGAAGCATTTTAGGCTTCTCTGCATGGTCTTTATTGATTAATCCAAGCTCCACAAAAAGCTGACAACCATTACAAACACCAACAGAAAGCGTATCTGGACGGGCAAAGAAGTTTTCTAAAGCTACTCTTGCTTTTTCATTGTACAGGAATGCTCCAGCCCAACCTTTTGCTGAACCCAATACGTCTGAATTAGAAAAGCCTCCAACAGCTCCTATAAATTTGATGTCCTCCAACGTTTCTCTTCCAGAGATCAGATCCGTCATGTGCACGTCTTTAACGTCGAAACCTGCTAGATACATAGCGTTAGCCAATTCACGCTCAGAATTACTTCCTTTCTCACGGATGATAGCTGCTTTCGGACGAGGTTTAGTCTCATCTATCACAGGTTTTTGTCCGTCAAAATGGCTTGGAAAAGAATATTTTAGCGGTTGGTTTTTATAGTTCTCCAAGCGTTCTTTTGCTTTAACCCGACCACTTTGTTTTTTATCTAATAAGTAAGAAGTTTTGAACCAAACATCACGCAAATAATCAATGTCAAGGTTTAGGTTCTTTGCACCGCCATTTTTAATGTTCAAATAAGGAGTTGAGGTAACCTCACCAATTTTACATACCTTAATCTGTTGCGCTGATAAGATAGATTCTACTTCTGTAGAAGCCTGGAATACAACCCCAACGTTTTCTGAAAACAATAACTTGATGTTATCTTCTTCGCCCAATGAAGTAAGATCAATCTCTGCACCGAGGTCACGATCCGCAAAACACAATTCTAATAAAGTAGTAATTAAACCACCAGAGCCAATATCATGACCTGCTTCAATCTTCTCGTCTTTTATTAGTTGTTGAATGGTATCAAAAACTGTTTTCAATTGAGCAGCATCTTTTACATCAGGAGTTTCGGTACCAATTCTGTTTAGGATCTGTGCGAAAGAAGAGCCCCCAAGTTTATATTCATCGTTTGATAGATTGATATAATAAATTGAGCCACCATCTCTTTGCAATACCGGCTCAACCACTTTCGTAACGTCATCGCAGTTACCTGCTGCAGAAATGATTACCGTTCCGGGAGCGATTACCTGATCATTTTTATATTTCTGCTTCATTGAAAGCGAATCCTTACCTGTTGGGATGTTGATTCCTAAACTGATAGCGAAGTCTGAACATGCTTTTACCGCATTGTATAACCTGGCGTCTTCACCTTCGTTTTTACATGCCCACATCCAGTTTGCAGATAGTGACACACTTTTTAGACCGTCCTTAAGAGGTGCCCAAATTAGGTTAGATAGCGATTCTGCAATTGCAATGCGACTTCCTGCTGCGGCGTCAATCAATGCTGATATTGGCGCATGGCCAATAGATGTAGCAATACCTTCTTTACCCTGGAAATCCAAAGCCATTACACCACAGTTATTTAAAGGCAATTGAAGCGGACCAGCACATTGTTGTTTCGCTACGCGACCACCTACACAACGGTCAACTTTGTTGGTTAACCAATCTTTCGAACCAACCGCTTCTAATTGTAGAACTTGTTCCAGATAAGTATTGAATAAGGCCGCATCGTAAGTAATTGGCTGATACTTTCTGTCAATCGTTATATCTTCCATGACCACTTTAGGCGAGCTTCCAAACATATCTTTTAATTCCAGATCCATAGGTTTAACACCAGTGGATTTAGACTTGAAAGTAAAGCGATGGTCGCCGCTAACTGTACCAACGGTGTACATTGGAGAGCGCTCACGGTCAGCTATCTTTTGTAAAGTTTCTATATCTTTTTGGCCAATCACCAAACCCATACGCTCTTGTGATTCATTGCCAATAATCTCTTTTGAAGATAAGGTAGGATCGCCGACAGGTAATTTATCGAGATCAATTAAGCCGCCAGTCTCTTCAACGAGTTCCGACAGACAGTTCAAATGACCACCTGCGCCGTGGTCGTGTATAGAAACGATACTGTTGTGCTCGCTTTCCACCATTCCACGAACTGCATTTGCAGCACGTTTCTGCATTTCAGGATTAGATCTTTGAACTGCATTCAATTCAATTCCAGTACCTAATTGTCCGGTGTCAGCAGAAGAAACTGCCGCTCCGCCCATACCAATTCTATAATTTTCACCACCAAGGATGACAATTTTGTCGCCTTCAGTAGGTTTCTTCTTTTGCGCCTGACTTGCTTTACCATAACCCACACCACCTGCAAGCATGATTACTTTGTCGAATCCAAGTTTCCTTGAATCTTCTTCATGCTCAAAAGTCAATACAGAACCTGTGATCAGCGGCTGTCCGAATTTGTTACCGAAATCAGTTGCTCCATTGGAAGCCTTAATCAGGATATCCATAGGTGTTTGATACAACCATTGTCTTTCTTCAACGCCTTTTTCCCACGGACGATCATCTTCGAGACGAGAAAGAGCAGTCATGTAAACGGCTGTTCCTGCAAGTGGTAATGAACCTTGTCCGCCAGCTAGCCTATCTCTGATCTCGCCACCAGAACCGGTAGCAGCGCCATTGAATGGTTCTACTGTTGTAGGGAAATTATGAGTCTCTGCTTTAATTGAGATTACCGATTCGAAGTTGCTTAAAGTATAGTAATCTGGAATATCGGCACGTTTTGGAGCAAATTGTTGAACAGTTGGTCCTTTAATGAAAGCGACATTGTCTTTATATGCAGATACAATGTCATTGGGATGAGTCTCAGAAGTCTTTCTGATTAGCTTAAAAAGCGAGCTAGGTTTTTCGACGCCATCAATTACAAATTTGCCATTGAAAATCTTATGGCGACAATGCTCTGAGTTAACCTGAGAAAAGCCAAATACTTCAGAATCTGTTAGTGGTCTTTCTAATCTGTTAGCCAGGGCTTCCAGGTAATTAACCTCTTCATCGCTTAAAGAAAGACCTTCTTGCTTGTTGTAAGCTGCAATATCTGTGATCTGAAGAATTGGTTCAGGCTTTACGTTAATAGTATATAGGTCTTGATTAAGCTCCTCATACTTCTGAGATAGCATGGGATCATAGTTTGCAGTGTCTTGGTCGACTTCTCTGAATTCTTCAATTCTGATGACCCCTTTGATGTCCATATTCTGAGTGATCTCTACAGCATTGGTACTCCATGGAGTGATCATTGCAGCACGTGGTCCTACAAAAAAGCTTTTCAAAGTTGTTCCTTGTTGAAGTTTTGCGCCACCAAAGAGCCATTCTAGTTTTGTGATATCTGTAGTGGAAATGTTTTCTGCTGTTTGCAATGCGAAAACCGTCTTTGTAGGGCTAGAGAAGAAATAAATCATGTTTATTTTTTGAAGATGCAAATTTAGCGTTAAAATTTTAAAACCCCGAGGATCGCTGCTAATATCTCATGCTTTTTTACCTTTGTGGCAACTACTGATAGCATGGGGAGCATTTTTAAATTTAAACATTTTCAGGTTGACCAGCAAAGTTGTGCGATGAAAATCAACACTGATGGCGTTATTTTAGGTGCTATTGTTGGGTTTTCTTCGGCTGCTTCAGGTTATCGTGCTTTAGATATTGGTACAGGCACAGGGGTGATAGCGATGATGCTGGCTCAGCGTTTTAATGCTGCCCTGATTGACGCAGTAGAAATAGATGAATCTGCGGCTCAGGCTGCTCGACTTAACTTTTTTAATTCCCCTTTTGTTGATCGGTTATCTGTTTTTAATCAAGATATAGCTTCTTTTGAGCCTGAGTTTCATTATGATCTTATCGTGTCTAATCCTCCTTATTTTGTAAACGATTTGAAGAGTTTAGAAAAGAGGAAAAGCATTGCACGTCACGCTGCGGATAGCTTCTTTGAAAGCTTGATTAGTAAGTCTTCAAATCTGCTGACTGATGATGGTCTTTTCTGGCTAATACTGCCAGTCAAGCAGGCAGATCTGGTACTGAATATGGCTGGCGGTTATGGGCTTTATTTAAAAAGCGTGGTCAGCATTCAATCGGATTTCAGTAAGCCTGTTATTAGGAAAGTAATTTGTTTGAGTAAGCATAATGAAAAATTTAAAGAAGAAACCTTTTATATTTATGAATCAGAAAAGGTGTATACTGAGGTATACAGACAGTTATTAAAGGATTTCTTTTTGGCATTTTAAGCTTTGTTTACCAATATGTTGCTCGCTTTTAGTTTTCATGATTGCTTCTGCCGTAAGTGTTTTCATCCCACAGATTAGGTGGTATTTTTTAAGGTCAGGGCCCAGAGGTATGGTAATCAAATTATAAGTATTTCCAACGATAAAAATAATACAAATGACTAAGATAGGTTTGATTTCTGATACGCACAGCTTCCTCGATGCCGCTGTACTCAAGCATTTTGCTGACTGCGATGAGATCTGGCATGCTGGCGATTTTGGATCTGGTGTTGCGGAACCTTTAAGAGCCTTTAAGCCTCTGCGTGGGGTTTATGGCAATATTGACGATCAGGTCATCCGACAAGAATTCCCGGAACATCTGCGCTTTACAGTGGAAGGTCTTGATGTCTGGATGACCCATATTGGCGGCTATCCTGGTAGGTACAGCTTAGAAGTAAAAAAAGAAATCCTTTCCAATCCCCCAAAACTGTTCATCACGGGGCATTCTCACATCCTGAAAGTAATGTTTGATAAAAAAATAGAATGTTTGCACATAAACCCGGGTGCAGCAGGCAATTCAGGTTGGCATCGTGTAAAAACGCTGGTAAAGTTTGCTGTTTCTGAAGGCAAAATACAAGATCTTCAGGTAATAGAGATCGGCAACCGCTAAGTTTAAATAATCAAATTTTTTGTGTAACTATGTATGTACATTCTAACTGCAGCTTAAAGAACTGTATGTTAAACTAACCAAAGCACAATGAAAATTTATCCCCGCTATTTCTTATTACTATTCTTATTTACATCATTTTCCACTAAAGGCAACGTGCTTAAATCCACTAAAGATTCTCTCACAACAAAAGCCAACCTAGTTAAGCAGATGGCAGAAGATTTGATCAAGAAGGGCTTTACCGCTGGTGACGGATATGGTGAGGTTTGGATCAGAGATTTCAATACTTTCATCAATGTCTCTTCTACCGTTAATGATAAGGCTATCGTCAAAAAATACCTCATTACATTCTTGAAATTTCAGCAACCCGATGGCAGTATCCTAGACGGCTATATCCCGTCAAGCAATACCAGTGTAGGGTACAATTATTATAAATCCGCTTTGGCTCCTGAATATATTGGCCATAAGAATACAGTGGAGACTGACCAGGAATCTTCACTTATCCAGGCAGTATCAAAATATATAAAAGTCACAGGTGATAAAAGTATTCTGAAAGATATGGTAGCGGGTGGTACCGTTCAAAAGCAGTTGGAAAGGGCAATGAAGTTCTTGTTGAAGGGTCGCTTCGAAACAAAATATGGTTTGATCTGGGGTGCAACGACTGCGGACTGGGGAGATGTTCAACCGGAACACGACTGGGGAGTAGAAATCAATGCTGATACGCACAAGGCGATTGACATCTATGATAACGCGATGTTCGTCATCGCCATTAACAACTACCTTGAATTCGCAGAACTGTCAAATGAGGACCGTAAGTATTGGAGCAAAGTAGCTCTAGACCTTAAAGCTAATGTCAGGAAATATTTATGGGATCAAAAAAGACAGAAGTTTAAGCCGCATATTTATTTGAACGGCTCCCCATTTCCAAATTCATTTGATGAGGAAGAAATTTACTACCATGGAGGGACTACTATTGCCATCGAGGCAAATTTTCTAACAAAAAAGGAGGTAAAGCAGGCATACTTGAAGATGCAAGAAAATGTGAAAAATGCGAAGGCTTCTACTATTGGCTTAACGCTATACCCCGTATATCCTGCTAGAACGTTTAAAAATACTGGAATGGGACCATATTCCTATCAGAATGGCGGCGACTGGACATGGTTTGGTGGTCGGATGATCTCTGAATTAATCAGATATGGTTACCTCGCAGAAGCGAAGGAAGCGCTAAATCCAATGTTGGATAGGGTAATTAAAAACAAGGGATTTTTTGAATGGTATACTCCCGACAACCGTCCACAGGGATCCTCTAGTTTTAAAGGTGAGGCCGGTGTACTCTGGACCGCCATCAATCAACTTAAATTTGCAGAATTAAAGAACAAATAGCACTTAAAAATATGTTAGGTAGAATACTCGAATTCATAGTAATCTTAGTGCTCATCCTTTTTAGCTCCAGCATTTCAAAGGGGCAGTCAAAAGTCATCTGGGAGATCGGTAAAGCAGACAATAAAAGTGAGGACATGGCTCTTGCCCCAGCTGGATATGCTAAGTTTTTAGATCAGGATTTTGGATGGGAGGATCGTTACTTTCTGATCGGTTACTCTAAAGTTAACACCGATTTTGCTTACGTACTGCCTGGCCCCGATGATAGTTGGGGCGGTACCGGACCAACGTCAGGATTAAGGTCGCACAATGTAAACATCCTGTTTGGCCTTAAAAATAATCCTGTAGAAGGGAATTATAAACTAATTATTGATCTTGTTGGTTATCAGTCTATCACACCCCCTTTATTTAAAGTAAGCATTAACGGGAAAAGCTACGTTAAACAACTTTCGAAACATAAGCCAGACAATTCTATAACAGGTGATCTCAAAGCTGCACAGGAATTCGTTTGGGAGATACCCCTAGCGGTAAGTCAACTGAAAAAGGGCGGTAATGAAGTTTCGCTAACGATACTAGCCGGCTCATGGATGGTATTTGATCAGATCAAACTTACCGGACCTCAGACCGCGAAGCTTGCTCTTAATACAAATGCTTTTTTAAGGAATGTTGCTGCGGCTAAGTACGAAATAAAGTTAGATGGAAAGCGCTATCAACCATTGCTAACCGATATTCAACACTTGTCGGGCAAACCAGTAATCACTGTCAAACTGGATGGAAAGCAAATTTTTAAAGAAAGCTTAGACAGCGCCAGGTATCAGTTTGAAGTGCCGATGCCGGCGGTCAAAAGGAAGGTTAACAGCAAATATGAGATCTACTGTAACGGTGTGCTTTTGGAACAGGGGGTTGTTGCCAGATCATCGTTTAATGAGTTTAGCCCTGCGGATTATGTGGATACTAAAATGGGAACCGCGCATTCCCGCTGGATGATTGCACCAGGACCATGGATGCCATTTAGTATGGTCAAACTTAGTCCGGACAATCAAAATCCAGGCTGGCAAAGTGGGTATGATCCTACGTTTGAAAGTGTAGGCGTATTTAGCCATATCCATGAGTGGACTATGGCAGGACTTGGAACGCTTCCGGTAAATGGAGCATTAAAGATTAAGGGCGGAGATGAACGCAAAGAAGACGATGGATACCGATCAGAAATAGATAAATCTTCTGAAGAAGCACCACTGGGTTATTATAAGGTCCTATTAAAGAAATACAACATAAAGGCTGAGCTCACTGCAACGACCCGATGTGGTTTCCAACGCTACACCTATCCGAAAGCGGTAGACTCAAGAGTGATGATAGATCTGCAGATTCCTGCAGAATATGGTTACGCCCTAAAAAATGTGACCCTTAAGAAAGTAAGTGATTATAGAATAGAGGGGTCCAGTAGACAATTTACCGCCAACGCATGGTCGGGCGATGTAAACCAAGATTATATCATACACTTCGTAATTGAGTTTGACCAGCCGATCAAGAAGTTTGGTACTTGGATTAATGATGAAATAGGCGCTCAAGATTTGATTGAGACCGGTGAGGTCAAAGATGCAGGTGCGTTTGTAGAATTCGACACGCGTAAGAATCAGGTAGTGCAAATGCGCACAGGAATCTCGCTCGTTAGCATAGATGGCGCTTCTCAAAATCTTAAGGAAGAAGTAGAAAAACCATTTGGATGGAGTTTCGATCAAGTTAGAAATGTCCAGCGTGACACTTGGAACAAGCTAATTGGCAGGGTAAAGATCAGTTCTAACGACCGCCGTGAAAAGATCCGTTTCTACAGCAATATGTATAGGGGTTTGGCTAGTCGCAACACTTGGAGTGACGTCGACGGGCATTGGGTAGACGCTACCAAAAAGATTCAGCAATTAAAAGACCCTAATGCACTGGCTTTAGGTTGTGATGCTTTCTGGAACACCTTTTGGAACCTTAATCAGTTCTGGAACCTAGTTACACCAGAATGGTCATCCAAGTGGGTGAAGTCTCAACTTGCGATGTACGATGCGAATGGATGGCTGGCAAAAGGACCAGCGGGGATGAATTATGTTCCGGTGATGGTGGCTGAACATGAAATCCCATTGATCGTTGGGACTTATCAGATGGGAATCCGGGATTTTGATGCAGAGAAAGCTTTTAATGCTGTTTATAAGATGCAAACTACGCCAGCGCAGAAGGTGGGACTTGGTTTTGCAGGAAACAGAGACTTGGAGGCGTATTTAAAATACAAATATGTACCCTATGATAAAGGGCGTTTCTCCAATACACTAGAATACGCTTACGATGATTGGACAGTGGCTCAGTTTGCTAAATCGCTCGGCAAAAAGCAGCCTGAAGCAGAATTTACTTTACGGTCTGAATACTGGAAAAATGTAATAGATAAGGAATCCGGATACGCCAAACTTAAGAAATCTGATGGCACTTGGTTCCCTGATTTCGATCCTTTCAAATCTGGTGCGAATGAGCACTATGTGGAAGGAAACGCTTGGCAGCTGACCTATTTTGTTCCACAAGATGTTCCGGGGCTGGCAAAACAAATAGGGAAAGATAGATTTGTTGAAAGGTTATCCTGGGGATTTGGAGAAAGCAATAGGTTAAGATTTAACGCGCCAGGAGACCAGTATTGGGATTATCCTGTCATTCAGGGGAACCAGCAATCTATGCATTTTGCTTTCCTTTTCAATTGGGTCAATAAGCCTTGGTTGACCCAGAGATGGACTCGTGCGATTATTGACAGGTACTATGGTTACGATCTGGCCAACGCGTACTTGGGTGATGAAGATCAGGGTCAAATGAGCGCTTGGTTTGTGATGGCTTCCTTAGGTTTATTTCAAACGGATGGCGGTTGCAGTGTGGAACCTATTTATGAGATCGGAAGTCCGATCTTTCCCAAAGTTGTAATTGACCTTGGCAGTCAGTATGGAAGAGGTAAATCTTTTACCATTGAAGCAAGAAATGTGTCAAGAGCTAATAAATACATTCAAGGTGCTACGCTTAACGGCAAGGTGTTGAACTCCTTTAAATTTCCTGCTTCGGAGCTTTTAAAAGGCGGATCATTAAAGTTGACTATGGGTGCAAAGCCGAATGAGGCCTGGGGAGTTTTGTAATTAAGCTCTCCTGCTTTCGACTGAATAAATGAAACTATCGGCTTTATAATACCCGAGGTTATATTCAATTGGCCGCTCGGCATTGTCGTAGACATAACGTTTTCGGAAAAGTATAGGGCTGCCGACCTCAGTCTCTAATTTCCCTGCGATAAACTTATCGGCTGATTTAGCGCTAATCTCTTCTTTGGAGAGTGCTGTGACTACATTGTAATCTTTTTCCAAGATGTCGTAGAGCGGACGTTTGAAATCTTCTTCTCCCGTGAGGCCTGTATTGGGATGGAAATAAGAGACAAAATATACAAAAGGACCTTCAATCCGACCTCTTAGCCTTTCCAGCTTCAGTATTTTCTCATCTGTCTTAATGTTAAAAAACTGAGCGATCTTTTCTTCCGGGTAAACCCAGCTTACATGTAATTCAAAATTCTTAATTGGAATGCCTCTGGCTTTCATTTCCTGCGAAAAGCTGAGCCAGTTAATTGATTTCGAGCTGATCTTGGCATCGGCTACCTTTGTACCCACACCTTTTTTCCTGATGACTAATCCTTCATAGACTAGCTTATTGAGCGCTTGTCGCAAAGTAGTCCTTGATATGTTTAGCTGATGGGCAAGTTCGACTTCATTGGGTAGGAGACTACCATTCTGGTACTGAGGATCTTTAATCATTTTGCGCAACAGTTCCTCTGCCTGTAAGTGAAGAGGAACGGAGCTTTTATGATTAAGTGCAATTTTCATGTTCCGAAGGGCTGTAATACGGTGGCAATATAAAGAAAATTAGGTATAGTCTTAGCTTGGTTATGTATGTACAATATGTTTGACTTAAACTTTTCTATGTTGATACATATGGCTATATTTGAGTTAATGATATTCTACATGACAGATCCTATTTCAGATACCTCCTGGAGAGCAAGTTCCCAGCCATTGATACCTGCAAAACTTAACAATGAAGCTGTAAACAGAAATACATACAATCATTTGCCGGTTCATAAACTAGGCGGCGGTAAAATATTTGAAGGGTATGACAGCCTCGTAGAATGGATTATCGCGCAGAAAACAGTGATCATAGATGGATACGCTGGGGTATTTTTTGATGCTATCCAGCAGCAGATCGACTCAAGATTGAGTGAAAAAGGAATTACTCTGAAATGGCATTGTACTGCAGATTATTTAAAAGCAGAGGAAGAAGTTGAGTTGTTAGTTGAACCATATCTGGGCACCAAAGAAAGTGTTTGGGGTACAAAGGCAGACTTAAGCCTATCGGACTTTTTCAGCAAGCAACTTGTCGCCATTCAGCAGGATCCGGATTGCCAGATAAATATTGTAATCGGTTTGGGCGCTTCATTAAGCGGATGGGATGCTCCGATAGTCTATTTTGATATCCCTAAAAATGAGATCCAATACCGCATGCGTGCGGGATCAGTGAATAATATCGGATGTTCTGAAACCCAGGCAGCAACATCGCTTTACAAAAGGTTCTATTTTGTAGATTGGGTTGTTGCCGATCTGCATAGAAAAAATATCTTGTCAAATATAGAGATCGTAGCCGATGGGCAATGGCAGAAGAACGTTACCTGGATGTTCAAAGAGTACCTGGAAGTGGGCTTAGCTGAGATGGCAAGAACAGTTTTTAGGGTGCGACCATGGTTTGAAAAGGGCTCATGGGGCGGACAATGGATGAAGGAACATGTAAAAGGTTTGAATAATGAGGAGGTCAATTATGCCTGGTCGTTCGAATTAATCACACCAGAAAATGGGTTAATCCTTGAGAGCGATAACTTTCTATTGGAAGTTTCTTTTGATTTCCTGATGTTGCTTCAATATAAAGCGGTAATAGGGAAACATGCGGCGCTTTTTGGACCTTACTTTCCGATACGTTTCGACTTCTTAGATACTTTTAATGGAGGAAACCTATCTATCCAATGTCACCCATCGAGAAAATATATTTCCAATAATTTTGGTGAGCACATCACTCAGGATGAAACCTATTACATTCTGGATTCCAAACCAGGATCCAAGGTTTATTTGGGTTTCCAAGAAGACATCGATCCAAAGGAGTTTCGCAAAGTTCTTGAAGCCAGTGAGGCAAATAACGAGAAAATAGAGGTGGAGCGCTTTGTACAGGCATTCCCATCCAACAAACATGATTTATTCTTAATTCCGAATGGAACGGTACACAGTTCTGGAGTTAATAATATGGTGCTGGAAATCAGTGCAACGCCGTACATCTTTACTTTTAAAATGTATGATTGGTTGTCGCTGGACCTAAATGGCAATCCACGACCAATCAATATTGACCATGCTTTTAATAACCTGAATTTTGAAAGAAAAGGAGATGTTGTTACGTCTGAGCTGATTGCGCATCCTAACATTCTAGCCAAGGGAGAGGATTGGGAGTTAATTCATTTGCCAACGCATAAAGAACATTTCTACGATGTGCACAGAATTGAATTCCAAACTAATATAGAAGTAGACACTGAGGATTCCTGCCAGGTGTTAATGCTTGTGGAAGGTGACTACATCGAATTAGAGATTGAAGGTAAGTTTTCTGGGACCTTCGCTTATGCCGAAACGTTCGTGATCCCTGCAGCTGCAAAACACTATAAACTAATTAACGGAGGTAATAAAATTGCCAAAGTGATCAAAGCCTTTATCAAAGAAGAAACCAAATTATAAACCATAATAATGAACACATCTTATAGATTTTACCTCGGTTTGATCACCGTAGTTGCGTCGCTAGGCGGCCTGCTTTTTGGCTTTGATATGGCCGTCATTTCTGGAGTACTGCCGTTTGTGAGGAAACAATTCGACCTTTCAGCGCTTCAAGAAGGCTGGTTTGTATCCTCAGCATTGGTTGGTTGCATTGTAGGAGTTGCTTTCTCGGGAGACCTGAGCGACAGGCTCGGACGTAAGAAACTGCTTTTCCTGTCTGCCTTTTTGTTCTTGATCTCTGCAGTCGGTTGCGCTTTAGTACATTCTTTAACCTGGCTAATTATATTCCGGTTAATAGGTGGCGTAGGCGTGGGGATTGCTTCGATCGTTGTGCCTTTGTACCTGTCGGAAATTGCACCTGCACATGTTAGAGGCCGATTGGTGACTTGTTACCAATTGGCAATCACCGTTGGTATTTTGCTTGCATACATTACTAATTCAGTTTTATTGAGCCATTCGGAAGCAAATATCACCAGTGTATCTTCCTCACTATTCAACCTGGTTTACGTTACTGAAGTTTGGAGAGGGATGTTCAGTATAGGTACTATTCTGGCTTTATTGTTCTTAGCAGGATTATTTTTTGTACCGGAAAGTCCGAGGTGGCTGATGAGAAAAGGTCTGGTTTCAGAAGGTATGCTCATTTTACAAAAGATAAATAATGATCAGGAAGTTCCAGCAAGTTCCGCTATTGTGGTGGCAGATGATCTTGAGTCAGGAACATATAGGGAACTGTTTAGTCCGCGTTTAAGGAAGGCATTACTCTTGGGCATTTTACTCCCTTTATTCTCGCAGCTCAGTGGAATTAATGCAATAATTTACTACGGCCCCTCGATTTTGAATGATGCGGGCATAGCTTTGAGTAACTCTTTTCTCGGTCAGATCATTTTTGGTGTAGCCAACCTGGTGTTTACATTTATCGCAATCTGGAAGGTCGACGATTGGGGAAGGAGGCCACTTTACCTTGTCGGAACGCTTGGCGCTACGATAAGCCTTGTGATCACAGGAGTCTTTTTCTACCTGGGCATGACTACCAGTGTATTTCTGATCATCAGCATGACACTCTTTCTAGCTTGCTTTGCGTTCTCTATCGGACCGTTGAAGTTCGTTGTTGCTTCAGAAATCTTTCCAACTAACATTAGGGGAAAGGCAATGGGACTGAGCATCATGGTGATGTGGGTGGCGGATACCATAATGGGTCAGCTTACCCCAGTTCTATTGAGAGAAGCAGGATCTGCGGCTACATTCTGGGTATTTGGATTTTTCTGTTTCATTGCATTTATTACGGTATACAAATTACTACCTGAAACAAAAGGCAAGTCTTTAGAAGAGATAGAAAAGTTTTGGGTCGATAAATAAACTTATTGCGTCGAAGGGGGAGGGACTGCCACTCCCCAATTCACGTTCGGTTGATTGCCCATTTGAAATTCAAGTTTGCCGCCTTTCATCAATTCATCTCTGTACAACCAGCAGTTTTTCAGTTCTTTATCGTTAAAGGTGGCAGATTGAATATATATGTTCTCTGCTGAATTTCCTTGTGCCGAGATCTTAAGTTTGTTTCCGTTACCTAATGCGATCGCAATATCCTTAAATACTGGGCTACCCAGTTCAATGATCGGTCTTAAGTCCGTCAGGCCTTTAACGTCGAACAAACCCATAGACGCCATAACATACCAGGAACCTAGTTGTCCCTGATCTTCGTCCTGCCCATACCCATACCCATGGATACTTTCCGTTCCGTAGAATTCGTCACAAATTGCACGTACCCATTTCTGGGTAAGCCATGGCTTACCTGAGAAATTGAATAGCCAACTTACGTGTAGGTTTGGCTGATTTCCATGGTTATAGTTGGCTTTGATACCGGCAAATGCGTCGATCTCTTTTCCCCCACTGAAACCGTTCATTTGTGCAATATTGAATATATTATCCAGTCGCTCGTTGAATTCATCTTTGCCGATCTTATTGATGAGGCCTTCGGGATTCTGGGGTACATAGAAAGTATACTGCACGGCGTTTCCCTCCTGAAAGCCACGCCAAGGTTGGAACGGGTCGAATTTATCGATAAATGAACCATCTTCATTTTTGGGTTGTATTAACTTGTTTTGAGGATTGAAAAGAAGTTTCCAGCCTTCAGATTTATCGATAAACATTTTATAGTCATGCATTTTTCCCAATGATTTTGCCATTTGGGCAGCTGCAAATGCACTGAAGCTATATTCCATAGTGTGTGAAGCAGAGAATTGAGATCCGTTGGCATTTGTTGTGTTTTCATTGAGGAAAGGAACATAACCTCGTTTCATAAACGCTTCCACATCAAGCTTACCCGAACCGACCGGCCTGTCTTTTCCGTTAACTTCATTGGCTCTGATTGCCTGGTAAGCAAGATTTACATCATAGTCCCTTATGCCAGAATTATAGGCGCCAACGATAGCTAATCCCACGAAGTTTGTCCCTACACCAGAAGTAAATTGCCCATTAGAAATCCCGTCGCCAAACCAACCCCTGTTCTTATAAACCTCCAGGTGTGTTTGTACAAAGTCTTTATAACGATCTGGGTAAGACAATGCCCAGAGCTGTGTTAGATTCCAAAAGGCACCCCAAATTGCATCTGTATTATAGAAGTTATAATTTGGCTTACCATTCTTATCAATGGGTAACCTACCTATAGAATCCTTTCCAAATTTAGGAAAATAGCCATTTACATCACTGGCGATGCCTCTACCCAGAAGCGCATGATAGAGTCCGGTATAGAACTTTATCTTATTATTTTGATTGGTATCACTTACTGCAATCTTTCCTAATTCTTTGCGCCAAATCTGCTGAGCGTTATCTTTCGCCTGCTGGAAGCTTAGGTCCTTTGCTTCTGTTTCCAGGTTTATTTTTGCATTGTCTTCTGAGGTATAGGAGAGCCCGATTTTCATCTCGATTGTTTCGCTTGCTGCGGTGGCATATTGCAGATATAGACCCGCTCCTTTACCTTTGATACTTCTGGTGTTTTCAAAGGCTTGCTTTGCATCAAAAGCGCCCACACTTTTTGGTGCTTTGCTGAGTTCGCCATAGAAATACATGGCTATTTTACCTTTTGAATCATACTGCTGAATATATTTAGGGTAGGAGACGACATAGCCTTTAAAATGAGTTTGGTCGACCATCGTAATGGAAGCCTCAGTAACCTCGGAGCTTTCCCCTTGTTTATTACCAATGTCGAGGATAATCCTTGCCTGCTCATTTTGTGGAAAGGTGTAGCGATGAAATCCCACCCTTTCCGTAGCGGTAAGTTCTGCGGTAATGTTATAATCATTGAGAAGTACTTTGTAATAACCAGGCTCAGCAACTTCATTCTTTCTATCAAATGTTGACCTATAACCAGATCCAGGCTTGTCAAGATCACCTGGACGAACCTTTAATGGGCCTGTAGCTGGCATTACGGAAACGCCACCAATTTGCCATTCATGAAAATGAACGAAACCTTCGATAGAATTGTGTCTCGTATCGTACCCTACTGCTTCCCAACCTGAGGGATTTCCATAGTGTCCATTGGTTGATGGAGCAAGCTTTGCCATTCCATGTGGAAGTGCGGCAGGGGTATAAAAGAACCACCTGCTGTGTGCGGTACCGATATTTGGATTTACGTATTTGAGTACATCATCTTGTTTAAGCGTTTTACAAGATGCTAAAGCGAAAAGGAGGGAGAAGATTAAAAGGGATTTATGTTTGTACATAAACGGTTGTTTTTACAATGTTATTTTTGGTATGTACAAACATATATAATATTTATGTCTCCATTTTTACTTTTTTGGGTCTATAAATAGGGATGTATGGTTCAATAGCTTGGCGGGTCTGTTTTTTCATTAAATTAATGCTGCGGACACATGCGATATGTGAGGTCAAAACACCGCAAAATCGTTAATGTTACGAGGAAAAAATACCTGGAGTTATTTGCGGCATCTGGTGTGACCCATGTGTTTGCCGGACACTATCACCGGAATGCCTTCGGTAAATTTGGCAACATAGAGATGGTTACGACGGGGCCAGTGGGAAAGCCTCTTGGAAAGGATCCTTCTGGATTTCGTATCATTAGTATTGATGGAAATAAAGTAACACATAGATATTATAATCTGGATTCCATCCCTGATCAGTCTTCATTCAAATAATAGATATGACTTTACTCCAAATGATTATACTTGGAATTCATTATATTTTGAATACCCTAACTTTAACTCGTTGTTAAATAGTAACTGTATTTTGGTCTGGAATTGTCACTTAATTGCTACCACTATCACATAGATGTAGGGTTTTCGTTAATTTACCCAATTAATTGGCAAATAATATATTTTTGCACATATGAGTGGGATACAGCATTTTGAGGAAATAAAGGCCTTATTAGGTAACTCAGGGATATATTATCTTATAGCGGTAGGCATGGATTCTAACTATAGTTATCTTAACAAACGTTATGCAGATATTTTTAAACTTATACATGGGAACCTAGTTGGCGAACATTACGCGCAAACTATCCATCCTGATGATACTCACATTTGCCAAGCTGTTTCTGAATTAGCCTTTAAGCATAGAGGTTCAAGTTTTCCGGCGACTCTTCGTAAGCATGATGGTAAGGGAGGCTTTATTATTACAAGATGGGAGTATAAGGCCTTGTTCGATGACGCTGGCATACCAATAGGAATTTTCTGTATAGGTCATGATATCTCAGAATTGATGCAAATTACTGGGGAACTGCAACAGATTAAGATCACTCATTCTCACTCGATTAGGCGATATGTCGCTAATTTAATTGGGCTTGGAAATATAATCCAACAAGCTACAGAGATAACAGATATGCAAGACGCTGCGAAAATGATTGTTCAATGTGCGACGGATCTGGATAAAGTGGTTAGAGAGATTCATAATAAAGTAGACTAAGTCAAATAAAAAGTTAGATAAATAAGTGCTACATAACTTGGAAGTACATCTTAAATTCTTTAAGTTGAGAAAAATATACCATATGGACACAATGACGACCGTTTCTGAAGTTTTAAATAAGCTTAAAAAAGATGGATATACAGTGGACTTCAATCTCAGTGACAATTGCCTGATCTGTCAGGAGAATTCCCTGAAAGTTCATCCGGATGAGTTCGTAGTGGACAAACATTACCGTTTTGAAGGTCTTTCAGATCCGGCAGACGAGGCAATAGTTTATGCGATTTCTTCCGTTAAACATAATATAAAAGGCACTTTGGTTAACGGCTATGGTATTTATAGTGATGAAATGACAGATAGCCTTGTGAAGGCACTGTCGGAAAACATACCGTCGCAGGTTAGTGAAGACCCAGGAACCGCCATCAAGGAGAAATCTAATCAGGCCACACCACTGCGACCTGAAGGTGATCGGCTGCTAGATGCGTCGATGGTAACAATGGACCTGGCCTTGTTAAGGGCACAGATTAAGCAGGAACAAACCTGGAAGGACAGTGAGCGGAATTCAATTACCCTTTTTAAATCAGAGGGTATGCGCATAGTCATGATTGCCTTGCATAAGGGCGCTGAGATGAAAGCGCATACTGCACCTGGTGTGATCAGTGTACAGGTACTCGAGGGACATATTTCATTCCACACGCAAAACCAGTCTGTAGAATTAATGCAGGGACAAATGTTGGCGCTTCATGCTGGAATTTCACACAGCGTGTTTGCTGTGGAAGAATCAGTTTTCCTCCTGACGCTTTCTATGCATGTAGCTAGTAAATAAGATTAAATCTTATCCTCATCATGTTTTTCAGGCTTAATGTCAGACTGGTTTGCCTCTTTCTCGAATTTCTTTTCGTCCTTTAGATTTCGTTTAATTAGCCAACCTATAAAAAAAATGATAATTAGCACAAACGGGATTACAATCCAATAATTTATCTCCATGATTTTTTTATTAAATATTTGCAGCGAAAAGGATTCGATCCTGATATCGCCTGCTGTGAAAAAATAACTGTTACCAGACGAAATTATAACTACCTATTGTTCACTTCAAACCCTCCATAGCTAAGCATCTCGGCGTGGTGAGAAACAACCAAATTAAGTTCTAGTCTTTCAATCAGATCTTTAGCCTGTACAATGTTTCTGTGCATATCATTGATGCCCCTGATTTCTATACCCTTGGCCATAAGCTTAAATTTATTTGGTTCAAATTTATCGATAAAAATCTGTAGGTCAGGGCTAATTTCTATTTCTTTTCTCTTCATAGCAGGAGGCTCATTTACTCCTGCAAAGGAAGTAAGTTGCCTCAAACAAAAAGGGGCAAAGATGTTATCTTGTTGTTAACCTTTGCAACATGATTTCATATCTGCAGCTAAAGGGCTTGTAACAAGTTTAGTACACTAAAACCAATGTCTGTTGATGTTGTATTTTTATAGCACACACAAATTAATATGAAGCTTTTTACAAAAACAGCTTTGTTGATCTTGCTGCTTTCTGGCAGTATTTTGAGCAGCAAAGGGCAAAATTATACAGTTAAAGGGACAGTGGTAGATACCGCCGGACTTGCTCTGCCTGGTGCCATAGTCAGAGTTAAATGGGGAGCCGATAGCCTTGGTATTTCTGCAAACAACGATGGAACATTTATTTTAAGCAAAGTCAAATCGAGACAATTCACACTTTCTGCGGCGTTTATTGGCTTTCAAACCTTGAATAAGCAATTCAGCTTTGAAAAGGGAAGTATCTTTGATGTTTCCGCCCTCAAGTTGAAGGTTGAATCAAATACTCTGGACGGAGTTGTAATTTCTGGTGTCCCACCGGTTAAGATTACAGAAGATACCGTTAGCTTTAATGCAACCTCTTTTCCAGTAAGACAGGGCGATGCGGTAGATGAAATATTAAAAAAGCTACCTGGCATTAAAGTAGATAAAGACGGCAATGTAACTAGCCAGGGAACCCCGGTGAGTAAAATCAGGGTAAATGGTAAAGACTTTTTTGGAACTGACGTAGCTACCGCGATAAAGAACTTGCCAGCTGATATTATTAAAAACCTTCAATTTATTGACGACTATGGAGATCAGGCTAAGCTTACAGGATTAAAGACAGGGGAACCAGAAAAGGTGCTGAACCTGACTATACAAGAGGACAAAAAGAAGGGCTATTTTACCAGAGCCTCCGCAGGACTTGGAAATTCTGACAGGTACAATACCAGTTTGAGGGCCAATAGCATGAAAGGTGAGCGTCAACTTAGTTTTGACGGCACGGTAAATAATGCCAATAACCGTGGCGGTGGTGGGGATGGCTTAACTACCCGCAATGCAGCTGGATTAAATTACCGTAATGAATGGACTAAAAAGCTCTCTGGAAATGGTTCTTATAATTTTGAAAATGTAAAGAACAATACCGTTAGTACTGCGCTTACCCAAAATTTCCTTCAAAATACTGGCGGTCAGTTTACAAGATTGGAAAACTCAAGAAACGACAATACCAACATGCGTAACAATCACTCCTTCAACGGAGAGTTAGAATATAAACCAGATACAGTAAACTACCTTAAAATCTCCCCACAATTTAATAACAACGCGAATAACGGAAAGTATAGTGGGATCTCGAACATTGCACAACAAGATCTGCTGACCAAAAGAACAAGCAACAATAGCAGCGCCAACAATTCACTAAACCTTAAGACTAATATTTTTTATAACCACAAATTCAGTAAAAAAGGCAGAAATTTCAGTTTTTGGGGGAATGTCAACTTTAACAATGGAGGTAACAGCAATAATATTTACAATGATTACCGAATTACTGATAATGGAGTAGACTCAACAAGAATCCAAAACCAGCTTAACGATCAGGCAACCCAGAGTTTCGGTACCTATGCCGGAATGTCTTATATGGAGCCATTGTGGAAGAAAACCTTTATTGAATTCAATTATAACTACGGTAGAACTTCCAATACTAACAATAGAAATGTGCATGATGTTTTGGGCGGTTTGGAGCAATATAATACGGAACTGAGCAACAATTACGACTATCAATTTATCACCAATAAACTGGGTGTTAATTATCGATATATAGCGGATAAATTGAATTATACATTAGGTTTGAATGCGCAACCGACATTGCTTACGGGTCAGAACTTAACCAGGGATATCCAGACGCAGCAAAGAACTTTTAATATCATCCCATCAGCACGTTTAGCCTATAAGTTTAATAACCAGAAATCGTTTGACATCAATTATTGGGCTAGAAACAATCAACCTGGTTTTTATCAATTGCAGCCAATTACCGACAATTCCAACTTACAGAATACGATTACAGGTAATCCTAACTTAAAGCCTGAATTTGTGCACAGCGTAAATGCACATTATAAGCAGTCGGATTGGAACCTCGGGCATGTGTTATTTGCAAATGTATCTTATAGTCAGACCCAGAATAAAATCGTGACTACCAAAATCCTGGTTCCAGGTACTTTAAATCAAACTACCAGCTACACCAACACAGATGGTTTTTATAACCTAAAGGGAGATTATTATTTTAGCAAGCCTTTTATGGAACGTAAATTCTCTATTGGTTATTCCGGATATGGCGAATTAAATAACAATGTTGCCTTTATCGACAACAATAAAAACTTTGGTAAGAACACCGTTTGGAGACAGGAACTAGAGTTTAAGGTTGACCTGGCAGAAATTATGAACCTGGAGATTGAAACTTCCTATTCGCAAAATAAAACCGAATATTCTCAAGAGGGTCTTGATGACCGACTAACCAGACGCTATGAATATGGAATTGAGGGGAGGAACTACTTCTTTAAAGACCTGACTATTGGGTATGACCTTACCAAGCAGATAAACTTGGGATTTAACAACTCTCAAGTACGTAACCCGACTATTTTGCGTTTGTTTATGGAGTACAAGCTAATGAAAAAGGATAGAGGCACATTACGTATTGATGGGTTTGACCTTTTTGATCAGAACTCAGGGATTTCCAGAGATGTTTTTGATAACGTGATTGTAGACAGACAGGTCAATCGGTTAGGAAGATATTTTATGCTGTCGTTCATATACAGATTAAATAAGTTTGGATAGACGCCAGTAGTCTTCTCTAATGCCACGGATCAGGTTTTTGAAGCGTAATTGTTGGCTGTCGGGAAGTGTCAGTTAAATATTGTATTTTTACAAATCTAGCTTTCCCAACTTTTTCACCATGAGTAACGTTGATAACGATATCAATCCTCCCGAAAATAATAACTCTGAAGCCCTCACAACTTCTTTTTTAGAGGCAGATGTGGCGCTGGTTGCACTGGACTCTGCGAATGTTGGAATTTGGATCATGGATGCTCACTCCGGCGAGTTCCGGTCCTCTAAGCGTACGAAAATGTTGTTTGGACATGAGCCGGATGAGGAGCTCAGTTTTGAGCAGGCAATGCAAAGTGTGGCGGAGAAACATCAAAAGATTGTGCTGAAAGCAGTTCTCACTGCTATTAACAATAAAACCAGCTTGTATATTGAGTGCCCGGTGTTCCTTCCTTCAGATCAAAAACACAGGTGGCTGAGTATAACAGGCGGATTCGGTTCCGCAGACACGGTCGACAGCTTCTTTTCTGGGATTGTAATTGACATTACCAAACAAAAGCAAAATGAGATGCGTAGGAGTAAATTCATTGGCATGGTCAGCCATGAGCTCAAAACACCGCTTACTGCGCTAAAGGCATATGTACAGTTGCTCAGCAACTGGGCAAAGAAACAGAAGGACAACTTTACTATTGGGGCCTTGTCAAAAGTAGAAAGGCAGGTTAAAAAAATGCTCAGTATGATCAATGGGCTGCTAAGTCTATCTGGAGCAGAAGCTGGAAAGATCCATCTCACCAAACAGTCTTTTTCCATATCCGAACTCATGGATGAAGTGATCGAGGAAACGATGTTTTTAACTTCTTCCCATCAAATCATCAGAGTGCCTTGTGAGCCGATCACCGTGAATGCTGATCGTGATAAAATCGAACAGGTGCTGGTTAATCTGTTAAGCAACGCAGCCAAATATTCCAGCAAAGACCTTCCAATTGAGATCGCCTGTACTCATATTAATAATTTTGTTGAGGTAGCGATTAAAGACCAGGGGATGGGTATAGCCGCTGATAATTTAGCTCAGCTTTTCGATCCCCATTACAGGGTAGAGCGCGTAGAAACAGAGAAAATTGCCGGATTCGGTATCGGTCTTTACCTCTGCGCCGAGATTGTAAAACGACATAACGGAAAGATCTGGGTTGAAAGCGAACTCGGCATTGGCAGTATCTTTAAATTTACGCTTCCCTTGTAGCATCTTTTGAAAGTATCTTTAACTTTGTGGCTAAGCTAAAGGGATGGATGTGGTTTCAAACCCCGTATCGATAGCTTTATAAATTTCCATTTGAAGCAATTTCTGGGCAGCTTTCTTATAAGCTTTATTTTTTGCTCAATTGAATTAATCCAGGTTCGTCAACAATGCCCAATGCCTTGCCATTTATCTTAATCAGGCGTTCAGCAAGTAATTCGTTCATGGTTCTAAATACAGTCTCGTAAGTTGCACCAGTGTAGGCCGCCAAGTCTTGCCTGCTTAGCTCCAACGCTAAAAATCCATCCTTATCTAATCCAAACTGTTCTTTCAATTCTATGAGGGATACTGCCAAACGGCTTTTTACCGACATTAAGGCTAGGTTTCGCATTTTTTTTTCTGATGAATGAAGTTCATTTGCATAGAACATCAGCATCTGATGAGCAAAGTCGTGATTAACTTTTAGGGTAGTTTTAAAAAACTCAATATCCACAACGCAAAAATGAGTAGTTTCTAGCGAAGTAGCAGAAATTGGATAAACGTCAAATTTAGTCGTGATCCCCCTATGACCAAAAATGGCACCATCGTTGGCAAAACGTAAAATTAGTTCTTTGTCTCCCCATTTTTTATGAATTTTAACATTTCCAGACGTTACAAAATAAACGCCGGCGACAGGCTCGCCTTCAGTAAAGATTAACTCCCCCTTTTTAACTACGAAATTCTTCCTGTTACTTGCAATTGCAGGATGCCACTCGGATAACGAGTGCTGGCACATAAAACATGTTTTAAGGTCGCAACCGCTATCTTTTTTCATAATTCCAATCTTGTATCGATGTAAAAATAGCAAATCATTAGAGAATTACGATAAAACATACACATACATTGCCCTTCAAATTTCTTTGAGTTATTCTTACTTACAGAAAAACATACTGCACATTTGGTACTCCTTTATTAATAAGATTCTCATCGTTCAAGTATGCATCCAGTAACACTTCTTAACGATTTATGATCTGATGATTGGTAATTTTCCGCGTAATAAATTGGCGATGTTAGAAACGATCAAGGTTTTTTTACTTAATTCTTTGCCTCAACCGAAAATATATAAACCTTGCGGCCTAATCTTCCTTGCGCATCAATACCTTCTATTGTTACTTTGTACGTACCCGGTCCATCTGCATTAAAAAAACTGAATGTAGTTTTACCGTTTATATCCGTTTTTACTCCCGGATTCCAATAAATAGTAGAACGAAGGTCGGGAAAGTCATCTTTGCTACCCGGACGATCATATTGGGGACTATAAAATTCCTTGGCTTTGTCAAAGCTTTTAGGTGAGATATTAACGATACTAGGATTGTAAGCAGCCGTGTGGCTACCCCCGTTTTTTGTGGTGATTAATATCACACCGTTCAAGGCATCTGGTCCATATATATTTGTGTAATTGACTGATCTTAAAATCTCTACGTTGGCAATCTGATCTGGTGGAGGGTCATTTTTGTTAAAAATAGCGTCTATGGCGTCTGCATCTCGAGCTGGAGACAATGCACGCCCATCAAGCACAACCAACATTGCCCCTGTGAGTCCGTCTCCACCGTCTAATGTTGAACTTGCTCTAGTAGAAAAAGGTAATCCGTTTTTAAAAATAACTCCTGTAATTCTACCCTCAAGGCAAGCCATTAAATTCGGACAGGTCTGGAATTCTTCGTTCTTAATAATCTGGTCGTATCTCCCCGGACCATTTAGATTAAAATTTCTTTGTTTGGGAAGATTTTTCTGGTAAGCCTTCGCTACAATATTAACTTCCTTTAATTTTTTTGTCCTACTCAAACCGCCAAGTTTTTCCAACACTTCATCCTGCTTTCTGCCGTTATCAGCATAAGATTTAGTGCTTCTGTATAGATCTGTATTCAGTGCAGCAATATTTCTGTTTTTTAGGGTATTTATTTTAGGTACCGTGTCTAGGATCACCTCTACATTACTGCTCTTTTTTTGAGAGCGTGCCTGTATTGAAAACTTTAGGCTATCTGCCAAAAACATCCCATCAAACTTAAATCTTCCTTCTGCATCAGTAGTGGTTCCTTTTACCATGTTAGCCCTTACAGACATTAACGTAACAGCTGCATTTACTGCAGGTTTATTGCCGAGTGTTACCACCTTTCCAGAGATGTAAGTTCCCAAACCTTCTGCCTTAAATGCGGGTGTTGCCGCAGTACCTGGCTTTACATCTGACCATACAAATCTCCTGTACCCTTGAGTAAGCATCAGGTTGTCTAAAGCCAGGTTTACCTCATCATTGTCTGCTGTAAAATAGTAGTTAGGTTTTTCTACATATCCTTTTATGTCAGAAGTTAAAAGCAGATTGGAAAAAATAGTACTTGCGCCGGCATCGTCAAAAGGCATCTTACTTTCATCAACAACAGTGATTGAAAAATTGCCTGTACTAGGTCGATCCTCCGAATCCTTAGCTTCCAGCTGCAGCTCTACCTTTTCTTTACTTTTATAAATCTGTTTTGGTGTTTTCAGAGTAAGTAAAAGCTGGTCTTTGGTTTTAATAAAGGCAATTCTTTCGTTTAAAGGTTCCCCTTCAGCAGAGAATAAAGTGAACTGCGCTATGCCAGAGGGAAATGCTTTCTTTTCCAGCCAAAGGGACATTGTAGTTTTATTTATTTTTAACGGTGTGGCAGCAATTATTTCTCCACCAGAATGAACAATGCAGTTTGCAGTGAGTGCTGACGGACCAGTAACCATTTGTTCTGGCACGCGAATTCTTACTAAAATGCTATCTGCATTGGGCTGAAACACACTCAATACATATCCATTCGTCAATGGCCTTGGTAGAGCAACTGATTTTTGAGATCCATCGGGAGAGGTTATTTTTGCGGTATAAGTTTTACCTGCTTCTGGTCTGATCGAAAAATTGCCCATCCCTGCATGACCGCTTGTGAAGTCGGCAATATGATGTTGTTCCTCGTCTAACACTTCTCCTTTTACTGATATTCCATTACCGTCTATTCCTACAGCTTTAAAAGCCAGTTTGGAAGCGACACCATAGACCAGATTTCCACTTTCCGGGAAGAACTGGATATCGCTTTGCAATAGGGCAGCTTTATTAAGTAATTGTTTACCGTCTGCGGCTGAGTAGCTGTAATCTGCTTTTGCGATAACCGCATTTTCAAATGGACTTATTACCGTAAACGTATGATCAAAAAAATAATCTGCTCCTGCATTGCGCATCCATTGTGTATAAGCCCTGATCCTGTAGTTACCCTCTTTTAACTCATCGTGTAATGTAAAGTTACCCATACTCATACCAGCGCTCAAGGGAAGTTTCAAGGCACTTACAATAGAATCTTTTTCATTAATAAGGTCTATATACAGTGCTCCGCTTATTGCCGAAAGTTGGTGCCGGGAGCCAGTAGTAACATAAGCCTTAAACCAAACCGTATCGCCCAGCGCGTAATAAGGTTTATCCATATGAAGATAAACCTTTTCCTGCGGAAGGCTATCCGTCCATTGATGCATTGCGTTCACCAGCTTGTCCAAAGGATCGTTAACATTTGGGGCAAAGGCCAGAAAAGCCATAACTATTAAAAAGCATCCAATTAATTTTTTGAGAGAAGTTATCATTATGAAAGGATATATTTGGTTATAGATAAAGGCAACTAAGAAAGGAATAATGGGTACAACACCTGAAAATATTCTACAGAGGCGTAAGTTGTTAGAGCCCAGTGCTCAGCACCTCTTCAAGGCACAAATATTTGGTTTGTGCCTTTTCAATTAAAAAAGAACGTCCTAAAAATCAAATCCACCCGTTTTAAGCCTTTCTGTTAGGTCAAAACGAGAGCTTACGTTTATAAAAGTTCATTATTTAATTGATGACAAGCTTAAATGTAACATAGTTTTTAAATTACGTGGTTCGGTGCAAGACAGAGATCAAGCCACATCGAATACTTTCTGAGACCCGCTTTTGTTTGCAGAAGCATTTCCAAAAAATTATGGATGCGTAGATGAGGTAACTTTCAAATTAGTATTGCCAGCGATGCCTGATAACGAAGAAAAGCTTGAGGATTACCAGCAACATTCCATCGATTATAAGTTTGATTCTTTTCTGATCTAAAGCTGTACAGCCAAGTATTGAGATGTGGATGAGGAGGATTAACTAGCCCCTGTCTATAGACAATTTCACCGCCTCTGCAAATTTAGCCACGCCGGACAGGCGTAAAGGCTATACAGAGCGGGCAGCTTTTAATTATTTCCATTGACTTGCCCGGCCTTGATACCTGTCCGGCTATCCGCTCTTTGCTGCTTAAGCGGTAAAATGGGCAAAACTGTTCAATGTATAATAGAATAGAAGCTGAAAACAAATCGCAATAGTCATTTGGTAACTATTAAAATACGAGATACTGTCTCGTATTTTCGGATTGATTTATTAAATGTTTCAATTAGGGTTAACCGATAGCAGCGTTAAAAGCCAGAGAGTAAGTAAAACCATTGGTTGTTCGTTATTAACATCATTCCTAATTCTATACCTTAGTAGGACTAATGAATAATCAAGTATTAAACTCGTACCTCCAAAAGCTAACCCGTCTCAACCGAGCAAATACCCTTTATGGCAAAGCACCACATAAGCCAGTTCTGTTAATCTCTATTATAGAACTTATTGAAAAAGGGTTAACTCAAAACAACCGCGTTTATGTTAACACAGATTTAGTAGGCACTTTTCAGGAGAACTGGCGTTTATTGGTGAATACTTTACACCAACCAGATTTTACACAGCCCTTTTATTATCTGCAAAGTGAGAAGACTGGAGGAGAGCAATTCTGGTTCCTGCAACCCAAATTGGGGTGCCAAATCAATGCACATATTAAAAGTGTAAATAAACTGGCTGAAGTATTGGATTTTGGTTATTTCGCAGAAGACCTTTATCTGCTGTTAACTGATCCGGTATCGCGAAGCATTATCAAAACGGTTTTATTGGACACCTATTTTCCTGCGACTAAGGGCAATTTTATTGAAAGCAAAGTAAAAGGAGATGGATATATCCACGACCTGAAAGAGTATATATTAAATGAACCGGAAGCGCAATACAAGCATATTAAAATAGAAACAGAAGAAGATGTATTTGTACGAGGGGGATTGTTCAAAAAACTGGTGCCCAAAGTTTATGATTCAACATGTTGTTTTTCGGGTATGCGCCTGGAATCCATTTACGGACATAGTTATATAGATGCATGTCATATAGTTCCGTTCAGTTTAACACATGATGATAAGGTAAATAATGGGATCGCACTTTGCCCCAATCTGCATCGCGCATTTGACAGAGGTTTAGTAAGCATTGATACGGATTACCGCATTTTAATCAGTCAACAAATAACCGAGATCGAAGAACATCCTTATAGCTTGAAGCAATTAGAGGGAAGAAAAATGCGCTTACCTTTTGGTAGCAGGCATTATCCTTCATTAGAAAACATTAAATGGCATAGAGAAAATCTGTTTTCTATAAAATCTTAACCCCTGAAATAGTTGACTAATCGTGAACAAACGAAATAATTCCGCTCCGATCTGAAATGAATTGCGCAATCATTTATTGCGTAATTTCCATAATTTCTGGTTTATGTTCTTTGTATGAGAACTATAGCTCAACGCATCGTGTTTTATAGCTCAAAATTGCGATTGTTTGAGCTATAAAGATCAAGGTAATGAGCTGTAAATTATAACCAGTAAATAATATAGCTCAAATTATTATTAAATATAGCTCATTAATTAAAAAATATGAGCTATATTTGTATTTGTGCTGAGCTATAAATATTAAAAATGAACCTGAAGGACCAAATTATTACGTTCATAAAAGAGCACCCATCCTGTTCTTCTAATGAAATACACCAGAGCCTGGATGTTAGTATAGCCACCGTAAAACGGATGCTGTCCAGGCTTATTTCGGAAGGTTTGATCCTTGCTGAAGGGAAATTAAAGGGGACAAAATACATTTTAAGCCCTTCCTATGAGTTACTTTTTCCTGTTGACGTGGAAGAATATTTTAAAAAGGAGGTTGACGAACGGCAAATCAGGGAGAATTTCAATTTAACGTTGATGCCTGAGGTTTTAACGAAAGCAGCTCTATTTACAGATGCTGAAATGCAGCATCTTGAACTGCTGCATCGGAAATACCAGGATAATATATCGCATTTGTCCAAAGCAGAATATGCCAAAGAATTGGAACGGCTTGCTATTGATCTGAGCTGGAAATCATCCCAGATAGAGGGAAATACTTACTCGCTTTTAGAAACAGAACGCCTGCTGAAAGAAAAAGAAACCGCAGCAGGCAAACCGAAAGATGACGCAACGATGCTTCTGAACCATAAGGAGGCCTTAAATTTCATCATTGAGCATCCTGATTATGTCGCACCGCTGAGTATCCGTGGAATAGAAGATATTCATAGTCTGCTTATTAAGGATTTAGGTGTCGACCGGAATATCCGCCAAAGAAGGGTAGGGATCTCCGGAACAAATTATAAGCCTTTGGATAATGAACATCAGATCCGGGAAGCGCTGGAGGAGATGTGCAATCTGATCAACAAGAAGGAAAGCGCGTTTGAAAAAGCACTGCTGGCTTTGATATTGCTTTCCTATATCCAGGCATTCGGAGATGGTAACAAAAGAACGGCACGTATTGTAAGCAATGCCCTGCTGATGGCATATGGCTATTGTCCTATTTCATTCAGGACGGTAGATTCTGTTGAGTATAAAAAAGCCATGTTGATATTTTACGAGCAGAACAACATAAGTGCCTTTAAGGAAATATTTAAAGCTCAGTTTGAATTTGCGGTGAAGACCTATTTTTGATCAGATATTCCTTGTTTTTTTGCCCTCTTTTGGGTGTATTTACATAGTCAAAATAGGTGTTACTTAAGTGACTACCTGAAGATTAATTTTCTTTATAAGTCGTTTATATAGAGATATTTACATAATTCGGTTCGAGCCCAGGTGGACGCACAAAACGGGTTTTAAAGCCCTTCGAAAACCCTCTAAGTTGCTGATTTAGAGGTTTATTTTTTAGTGATCTTTTTCTAATAGAAGGCCCGGTAGGTGCGTCATCAACTGGGTTAATTCAAATTGGCTTCAAATACTTTGCTCTGCCGGATATGGTCGTTGTCAGTTGGTAAGTTAGATGTTAAAATCGCCTTGCGAGTTCATAAAGGCAATTTTATAAGGTTTTTACCCACATACCACAATACGTCAAAAATGTAAAATACAACGTTCCCATCTGCTTCACTTTGCCAGTTCTGCACAGCATTAAAGTCTGGCCTGATACCCCTATTTGTGTATTTTATCGCTAATGCGTATATTTACTATTCCTTAATCAGGTTTTCAGCTATTGTGCAGCAATATGATGTCTAAATTTTGTGCGGTACTGCTATGCTGCCTTTTTGTTTCGAACGCGCAAGCGCAAAAAAGTATAAAGGATAGCCTGCTTGGCCTGTTGTCGGAGGTGAAGACGGACATCAATAATATCTACACTAAACTCCAGGTCAATAATAAAGTAAGCGCTTTGGCTAAAGCCACCGAGCACCGTCTGATCTGAGCGGTACGTCATAAATACGCTTTTATGCGTATTTACCTGCATAGGGTTATTCGATTTCTTTGTGTTATAAACATAACACACCATGACAAATAAATTTTATCTCCTGATCACCTGCGCTCTACTGCTTACTGGCGGTGCGCAGGCACAGTTTGGCAAGCTGAAGGGCATGCTGGGCGGCAAAAAAGATTCCACTAAAACTGCACAGACCGATACCGCCAAGAAGGTCGAAAAAGAAAAACCTAGCGGAAGCTTCTTCAGCAAGGCTATTGTTAAATTAGCCAAAGCCAGCAGCGGGTTAGTGATGAGCGCAACCGGCCAGCTGATCACCACCGCCGATCTGGGCGAGGTTACCCCGATGGTTTACAGCAGCGTAAATATGTACCCGGCTTCGGTAGGTACAGCAGAAATGGGGTTCTATAATGGCTGGAAGTCCAGCGGTAACCTGACCACCCTGTTCTTTACCCAAAAGGCGAAAATGGGGGTTGCCAAAATAGATGGTACGATCACCATTAATGGCCAGCTGGCCGATTATGCCAGCACGGGCGTTTATACCGCGTTTACAAATAATGATGGCAAACCGTCTGTAGTCGCTATCACTACAAAAAGCGGGCAGAAAGCCAATTTTACGGTGCCAATATCGGCAGCTACGGTAAAGATCAAATCTATCAACGGGCAAACCGGTGATAATATTACGGCCGACCTGACGCAGGATATGGTGATTGAAATGGATAAATTGCCGGGGGCCGAAAACATCTCGATGCGCGCTAATATTGTGATCACCCAGATCGGCATCCGGGGATTTTTTACAGTGGCCAATTTTAAGGGTACCGATAAGCTGGTGATCCCCGCTGCGGCTTTCCGCAATATCAATATCACACCGGGTGGCAAAGCCTTGTATGGTTTTAAAAACTGCTATTTATCTATCGACCGGGTGCAATCGGTGACGACCACGAATGTTTCGGCGCGTTTCAACCGATCACCTTTTCTGCTGTCGCGCAGGATGGGCGTTATATGACGCTGACAAAGGAACCAATATTGAATACGGGCCTGACAGCCAAAGGCCAGGAGAAATTTGCTAATGGCGAGGTGGAATATGATTTTTTCAAAGCCAATGCTTTTTTAAGTCGCCCCTTTTCGCAGATCAAAAACCTGGGGGTCATGTCTTTCTCAGTACGTGGCACTACTTATGTGAAAGGGAAATCTTCCAGCAGTTCCAGTTCATACTCAGTAGGTTCGACTACTTATACCACAACAACGACGACAGAAACCTGGGCGCAGTTCCCAACCGTCGCGCAGGACGTTTGGGACGGATTGCTGGATAAACTCTATGCTCAGTTCAGTGCAGCTGCGGCTCAGGAAATTGGCGCACAGTTAGTGCCGGTTAAAAATGTGACTGGTTCGGCCGCTTACCAGGAATTGCAACCTTTTACTAAAGATGATGAGACCACCAATGTCAGTTTCTTTCATTCCTATCAGGACACAAAAATGCTGTCTGCTTTTTTACCCATCGCGGAAGGCTTTAGTTCTAACTCGGCCAATGTAAGGTTATTGAAGCAATCTGGCACCGATGCGCTGATGAAGTTCACATTTGATCTGCAGATCGCCATTGAAAAGGGTAAACCGGTGATGATCCCGAAACTGGCTTTTGAGCTATTGGGCGGAAAAAATGGCGATACATTCGATACCAAATTCTGTACGGCTAATATTGTCGGTAAAGGGGTGCGTTTCCCGGCGGGTAATATCACTACAGCAGATATGCAAAAGGTGGTCAGGGATGCCGTAATCGTCATGCTGATATTGATGGACTTACTGGCTGTCTGTCTGGAGACGGTGCAGAGTCTTTATGTGGCTTATCATGTATGGTTCAACTATTTAGAGTTAGTCTCAGTGGTGGTTTTTTCGCTAAAGTACCTGCTGATGGTCTGATCTTGCACCAGTATGTTGAAATACCAGTCATTTAACGATTGCAATAATGCCTTGTCAAGAGTAAATCGTATATTTGAATATCAGTTTGAGAGCACATAATTGAGCACTTAGAATTTGAAGTACTTCATAAGTTAATGAAAATGAGTTATTTATAGATATAGGTTCGAGCCCAGTAATTTAATGCCCCCCTTTTAACCGCTGCAGCGGTCATAGGCGAGCATTAATTGGCCTATCATAAAACCATTTCTGATCAAACACTCGTTTATTATTAATACGTCAATGAACTTCTCGTCCCGCTTCGCAGAAGGCAAATATATATTTATACAAAAATACCTATATAGATGCCTAACAA